>JAAUXT010116315.1_pt1 | contig 24494 bp, 26 predicted proteins | sample 7278171 | NCBI WGS metagenome assembly JAAUXT01 (sample SAMN14350112, study PRJNA611818) | marine sediment metagenome | isolation source: surface marine sediment (1.8m) | place: French Polynesia: Moorea | collected 2018-08
CCCCCAGTTAGACCCACTTTACACACAGTGATGGACACACATACAGACTGATGGTGATTACATTAAGCGTGTGGTAACACCCTTCGGGACCACACGCTTAAAAAGCTGCGTAGCTATTTTTTTGAGTCAATTAGATTCTGACGCAGGCACATCTGCAAGTGAAGAACAAAGTACCACTTTGTTCTTTGCAGCCAGAAGTTTCGGGAAGCATTGATTTTTCCTTTTTTGTTTCAATTTGTACTTGACACCAAGGTTCCACCATGGTCTGGGTCCGAGGTCCGAGTCAGAGATAACTCGAGAACAATTATTCTTGGGACGCTACTCATATTTTCGGGTGTGTCAAAGATGTCAGACACCTTTTCTTGAAACCATGTCCAGAGAACGAAGGGAAATGGTTGAGTGCAATGCCAGTGATTCGGAAAGAATCTTTTCTGGCAGACTCTAACGCAGGGAAAAGGTTCATCGTTCACCGGAATACTCGTAAAACGTGGTCTCACACACTCGAAGGTCGTGGCTGCACCGAACCCTGGTCTGCCACCCCACCCCGGCCTTCAACTTGACAAAAATCAATTTCGAAATCACACACAAATACATACACACGCGTGCGCGCGAACTCCACACACACCCTCGAAACGTCGCCCGAGAGTCTCGGCTCAGAGCCAGGTCTGGTTCTCCGACTTTTGACAGCAGCGAGGGTCAAAACTAATGCACCACTTACACGGCTTGCCACACAGGTCCTCACGAATGTATCTGGTCGGCGACTCGGTTGCCCTGTCGTCTGTGGTAAATTCAGTCAGAGCTCTCCTCAGGGCTGCCATTCTGCGAATTGAAAGTGAGTATGAATTCAATAAACCTGGAAGAATCAGGAGCAGATCCAGAATGTGGTGACAGGTTTGCTTTGTTTTTTCTGTTGTCTGGTCGGAACGTCTCTGGGTGAGATCGATGAACTCAGCGGTTTGTATCAGTGACCATGGGAAAATATTCTGGTTCCCCACCACATTGCTTCTGGTTACCAGCAAGTCAACCACACACTCTCTCTCTCTGTGACCCTAGTTTTGACCTGTGTTCAACCTTATTTTGAGTTGAACATATAAAATTTGAAAGAAAATGTTGGCAGCTCTTCTGTCCCCCATCCCCACCGAAGGGGTTTTCCTTTCCCACTCTGCCATCACTGATCATGAAAGCGAGTCTGTCTGTGTCTGTTTGTCTGTCTGTCTCTCTCTCTCAAGTCCACTTTTGCTCACATTAACCAAACTGTCTGTTTGGGTGTCTGACAACTGCATTTCCCTCTTTCCTCCGCTCATGGTGCTTGTGAGAGGGGTGGTGGCTCTGAGTTCTCAAGTGTTTGTGATCGCCTGGGCCTGTATCCCCGGGAACCTGTGCCAGTTGATGAAAATTTCAACAGCAAGTAGAATCTCAATGTATGTTTGAGAAAACAAGTACGAAGTGAGATTTGGTCTTAAGCTGACTGTAGTGATATCACAAACACACTGGTTGGTATCTCAGGAGAGACTGTCCCCGAGGGCGGGAACCTCCGTATTTACTGACCTTCCGATCATGCCATCTGGTGAGCGGTGGTTTTTACAGCTGGTGTGTCACACCACACTCCTCCTCCACCAGGGGGCAGAGGGGTTCAGCTACAATTTTTAATATTCTGAATGTTTTTATAATAATTAATTAGATAGAAAATAGATGCATATTAGCACAATATCACTATTTTGCTGAGTTTTCCCAGCATCCCTCCCCCCCATGGGGTGGTCACATGACCCCTTGAGGTTTTCCTCTTTGAAAAAACATGGTGGTGAATACACATACCATTACATCAGAGGAAATTGAACTGCTTGGATTTCTTTGCCAGAATATTGTGCACAAATTAGAGGAGGCAACTCATCAGGGACTCACCAAGACTCACCCCCTTGTGGTACAAGCAGTGGTGAGGCACTTTAACTTGGGCCCCACGCCTCACCAGGTTTTTGACCATCTCGTGTGGCACATCGCACACTCTTATTAAAGGTGAGTTTCCTGGTTTTGGTCCATGTCACCCCACAGACCACTGGAAACTATTCAGAAGATAAAAACGACGGCGCAAAAGCCAGGAGTTCATTCAGATTGCCCATTCATACGGACTGCCCAAATCCTGTCTTCCGTCAAGTGCCATTTGTTTTGGACAAATTGCTGAAATTCACTTTGTCGAGACCAATGAAAGATCATGTCACCTTCAAGTGCTAATGAATGGCTGCTTTCGGAAGCCGTGAAATCCAGCGGAATTTCACCATGTAGACTCTAATCCAAGTTTGTGTAACCATGTTCCATCAGTGGATACTTCTAACGTTCTGTCACCGACACACAACTCCCTAAGAACACAATTTCACTGAAAACAAAAGAAAAGTTTCCTCCGACATCAACATGTTTTTGGTCGCACCTGCCACTGCGAAGTTCGCGGAGCTGACAGGAAGTGGGGTCTTCCGTGACAAAAACATCCTTTTCCAACAAAAGCAGATTTTGTATCAATAAAAAATATGCACAAATTTAATGCAGTTTCCTAAGGGGATAAATTGGTGCTCTTGGGTTGATATAGCTGTCAACACTTTTGTTTTGCGATACTACCGGACCAGCAAGATCAAGTACGCCCAAAGAGATGGCGGAAGGAGGAGTGCAGAAAGCACTTCGTTCCGTGCTTGAGAGGATAAATGTGGCATGTCAAAACCGACCAGAGGTAGGAAACCGAAATATGTCGTGATTGTCTGCCTTGAAGATCAATCAGGACAGCGCAACTTATTTTTCCTCGCATATTTGGGCAAATTGCATATTATCGCCCAACAAGACGGTTGCAAGGAATTTTGAGGCTTTCAGAAAACTCAAAACAAGCAATGTCCGACAGTTTAATTTCCAAGTGTCGTGTACCTGTGGACTCGTTGTTGGCAAACTTGGCAACCAGACTTTCTTGGGAGTTTTAAACTGTTTCAATTTGTAAAACGCAACGCAACTGTTTCAAGGTGCTACAAAGAAGGCAACCGCGCCTTGTTGCAGTGACCAAGACAAAACCTGTGTCGCTGGTGAAAGAAGCGTACGCCTGTGGTCAAAGACACTTCGGAGAAAATTACGTAAGTGTTGGCAAAAGTCTTCACTTTGACGTTGGGAATTGTGTTTCTTTGCCAGATAGGGTGGGGGGGGGGTCTGGCAGGGTGGGGGTGGGGGGTGGGAGGTTACATTCCAAAGTGTGGACAGACGCACACATGAATACTAAGGGTTTTTAAGCCAACAGCGGGACCTAGATGGCCGGCTACGCGACCATCAAAAATGTCAGAACACGATGAAAATCTCCTTCGTCACAAGTGGTCTTCTTTTGCAGGCCAAAGAATTGATTGAAAAAGGACATCATCGCGAGGTGACTTTCGTGTCATATTCCACCGTGTCATGTTCGATTGTAGTGTCAACAAGAACAGAACTTTTTTGACAAACTTTCTTTCAGTTGTTGCAAGAATGCAAAGAGATAAAGTGGCATTTCATTGGTCATGTTCAAAAGAAACAAGTCAACAAGTTACTTGGTGAGCAAAATCAAAATGAATAGTAAACTTGCCGTTGCACGGGAAGAAGCTGTTCGGTCAACAAACCACCCACCTCTGAGTTGCAGGTGTTCCCAACTTGTACATGATTGAGACCATCGATTCTGAAAGGATCGCGACGGCGGTACAAGATTCATTGGAAAGGTTGAAACGCACCGAAAAATTACGAGTTATGATACAGATAAACACAAGCCAGGAGGAAAGTGAGTTGAAACAACTGCATTTTCTTCACAGAACGCAGAAGACTGAAGAAATGTGCGGGTTTGTTTTCTTTTTTCATTTTTTCGTTCCGAGAAGTTTCACACCCAGGCGTATTTTCCAGGCAAGCATGGTATAGATCCGTCCCAAACAACAGCGTTGGTGACTCACATCTTGGAAAAGTGTCCGCTCCTTCAGTTGGTTGGTTTGATGACAATTGGGGCTTTTGATCATGATTTGAGCAAAGGACCCAATCCAGACTTTCAGGTGTGTGTGATTTGTGGATTTGTGACAGTCTTGGTTTCTCGAGTGGATCATGTTCACTTGCGGTTTCCGTTTTTTGCAGCGACTGATAGCGTGTAAGCAAGAGGTTTGCACGGCTTTGCCTTTGGACGCAGAGTCCCTGGAGCTCAGCATGGGAATGTCTGCAGACTTTGAACATGCGGTAAATGCGCCTTTCTGAGTTTGAATCTTGTCTCCCGGTTTGCTTGGAACCCAAACTGCCATTTGTACAACTGTCTTTCCGTTTCTTTTAGATTGAAGTTGGAAGCACAAACGTCCGAGTGGGAAGCACCATATTTGGAGCTCGCGGATGACGCTAGAGCTGGTGGAGTTTCCTTCGAGTGGCGACAGCAAGAAGTCACACGTTGAGAACAGTATTGCAATGATTGTACATTTCCTTTGATTTACACAGGTTGCAAACGTGAGCAATTGAAACGGCACAAAGAATTATTGAAATTCCGGAGTGACGCTTCTCTCTGGCAGGCCAGAACCCAAACTCATTCTGTGGCAGTGTTTGCTTGACTTTCTTTGATACGCGTATGTGTGAGTTGAGTTTATTGATGCAGGACATTTGGTGTTGCACACCAGAAGACAGCTGCCCATCACCGTGATTTGTTTGCCGGTACAATTGTTGAAGAGTTGACGCAAATCGTGTTCAATAAAATGTATTCACAGAAAATAATTACACGTTGAGGTTTACGTATTTGACAGGTGTTGTAAGGTCCCACGAAATTTCTCACAAAATTAGTGGGAAGAACTCGGGATTTATTTGACCGGACCACGACCTTGTCAAAAAGCAAGTGAAAGGAAAACATTTCTCAGAACAGACATCAGGAGTGCGTGCTACAATTTGAAAAGTGCTGCAAGCATTCAGATTCGCTGATAAATAGTGCCCACTGAAAAAAAGAATCCCGCTGCCCTTCCAGTTCGTGCCTCCCATCACGTTTGGGTTCGCAACAGAACTCGTCCACTCTCCACAGCAGGGGCGTGGAAGTGTTACGAGGGATTTCAGAAAAAACTTCGTCCAAACTTTTTCGCTTGTCCACCAACCACTCTGGGGCGTCCGCAAAATGCAGAAGAAACGACAACAAAACCCCCACATCCCGAAGTTTTGGGTGGTAAAAAGAGACAAACTCAAAAGTTTGAGCATCTGGCGCCATCGCCCCTTGCCTGCGGGATTCTTTTTCTACATCTTCCCAATCCGGTGGCCGCATCCTGAGGCGCGTGTCAGCACGATACGCGTTCTTGTTGAATCATCAGAATGTTCTCTCCTCCCTCTGAATAGGAATACCGGCAACTGACTCACGAAACAGGCGGTGTTCACCAACGCGGCAAAAAAAGTTGTGTCGTGGCGAAAGCGTTCGGAATGTACACACGACACAAGTTGTACACACAAAATTTGCACACGTGTGAAACCTATCCACCTCGATTCCCATTGGACACAATGCTCGAAAATGTACGTACTACGTAGTTTCAAGCCTCCGTGTTTCCACAAGGTCCATGAATTTGAACTGATGCACATTCTGTTTTGTTGCCCTTCTTGTCGAGCAGGTACTTTCGTTCCCGCGCGAACCAAACTTCACGGACGCAAGCAGTACTGAGTTACGAGGGGCTTTTCACGGTGCCTCGCAATGTCACTGGTGAATCACAGTCACAGCTGCCTGTTACCGCTGATTGGACGTTTCTGTCAAAATGCACAACTCCAACTGAAAAACCTGTCAAGGACAAGAACCCGAGGAATGGAATGGCTTGAGCTTATCAACAAATTTCTCTCCGTTCTTGTTTTCCTTCTTTGTTTTGCAAGAAGCACAATCAGGCAGACACACCACTTCCGATTTTGGAAGAAACGATCACACACTCGCAGATCTGTTCGGACTTGAAATCAGTCCAGGCCTGCTTGCACTCAACACAAAGACAAAGTAACACCGTGCGAACAGCAACTGTGTCGACGAGAAAAGGATACAATCCGCAGACCCCGTTCAGCAGGGTCAATAAGCATGAGGCCTCGCGGCACGTACACAGAATTGTTCTGGTCCTGAATGAAGCGCGCTATTTTTTTCAACATCTGAAATAACAAGAATTTGCAGTGAACAGCAGCAGACGTAAGAAATCAAATGGCAATAATATGTGGGGGAAGGGCAAGGGGGATTCAATTGAGCGAAGAAGGAATACAAGACCATGCGTTGGAATATGGGCGTAGGGTAATTGCTACACCAGCAACAAGTCTCTGAGCAGCACTTGGACGTGTACGCATTCTTCCCGCCAATCACACAACTACGGGATCACACGGGTTACGCGTGGTATATGCGCGAGTACGGGTGAGGGGGTAACCCCGGCTCAAAGTCACTTTTTGGCCCAACTCTGTGCACAGACATCAATAAAACACCGACTCTGTGCACAGGCATCAATGAAACAAAGAAGCATTGTTCCAAGTGAAACTTGTGTGCCCACAGAGTGGGTGCACAAAAGCCCAAGACAGTACGAGTAAATTGAGCAACAAACAATCTCCACGAAGTTCCTTGGTTTTGGAAAAATTTCATGAAACACGTACCTTTTCGTAATGCGTTTCCATGCACAGGTACGCGAGGTACGCCGTCAAACAGGCGAAGCAGCTCTCGCAGTATGTTCTGCTGCTCAGGGTCTCTGCCTCCACGTACATGCTGTTCAGTTGGTTGATTGTGTACTCGAACGCCTGTCGCTCAATCTGCAAAAAAACAATACGGCGTCCATGACAAAATGCTGTTGCCGAAGTGTGAGGACCGGGAGACATCAGATCAAGTTCGACACTACCTTTCCGTCCAGTTCTGCAGGGAATTTGTTTTGGAATTTGACGGCGGTTCCTTCCGAGTAGTCCCTCTGGATGAACACTTTGGCGCAATGCTGCGGGGGGATTCTCGTCATGTCATCCATGTTGTGCTGTGAATGTAAAGAGAACTAGCTCAACGAAACCAAACCAAAGACAAGAACGAGTGTACGTAGGTTCATGTGAAAGCAGAATGACTGGCAACTCGCTTTTCACTTGCGATACAAAAAGCGTGGAATCCCAGGAACCTTCAATTCCGTAGAAACTGCATGCGTCACCTGAAATCCAGCAAGCAAATGGGTTCTTGTGTCCATGGTTATTCGTCGACAACAGTGCAACAATTGTCCAACTTCCCCTTCCCCAAACGAAGCAAGATCAACACGCGCTTTCCTTTCCGTTATTTAGGCTGAGAAATATTGCTTCAGCTCATTTTGTCATTTGAAAGCGGATTTCAAACACTCCAAGTTCGTGCAAAGCAGTCTTGTCTCATGGTCGTATCCTGAATGGTTGGTTCCCTTCTTCAATTCAAATGAACAATTTCGATCAGCAATCAAAGTGACACAGGGCTTTAGACTCCAACCTCTCAGTTTTGCTCTGATATGGAAGCAATGAACAGCAAGAGCACACTTGTTGTTTTTCACGAGTTTGTTGGCTGACTGAGCCAACTGACGATGTTCATCTCGTATTGATGTGTCAAACGACCCGCATGTCCATCCTGAACGAACGACTTCAACGGCCGCAAAATAATGCCTCCACTTTGCACTGCTTCAAATCGTTTTGTGCTTCTTCGGCATCACCACTAAAATTTGGTGTCCATTTGTAGGGAAGCTGAAGCAACGTCGTACGGCCTTTCTGGAGGCTTGATGAAGTAAAAGCTTTTTGCAGCTTCCAGCACGTATTCCTGTCGTGGCAACCATCTACGTACGAGTACATCAGTGTTTCCAAAACACTGACATGTTCGGTGGATTCACAGTTCCGGCCAACGGTCATGAAAACTTGCCGTTTGCGACCTTCACAAGAAACAAGATCCACCAAGTGCGTGACAGTCCAACTCTGAGATGTTTAGGTACTTCTGATGAACTTGAGGTAAATGGTGTGGAGACATTTGTCTGAAAGCGACGGAAAATATTCAACACTGGCAATGCGCAGCCCACTCACACACAGAACCCCAACATATTCTGACATCAACGAGGTCATAGAATATCCGCAGAGTCCGAGCCAGAATGCGGGTGAGAATTCTCTCGCAATGCCACTGCGCTGGTGACTTGATCTACGGCCATTTCTTTGAGCTGAATGTCAAAAGAATTGTTACATTCGCGAGAATATGAGAAAAAGAAAGATCTGTTGGCACGGAAGATCGGTGGGGTCAGTGAGCAGCCAAGTTGTTTCCTCCCGAAGGTTCTCAACTGATCCTCGTCGACGGGCCCCACCCCGAAAACCAATGTCCATCTCCGCTCAATGTTCTTCTCTGTTTGGTCTGGTGCACCCTCATCTGGATCCTGGATCCATCACAGCAAGGTACATAACACCGTGGCTGGCTCACACAATGTGCAACGGGAAAACGAAGATTTTGGAGAAGCAGAATTCTACCAACATGGCTGATTTCTTGAAACATAACAAGGACCGAAAACAAGTGGTCCTTTTGATTTTTCTGCACCAGGTCCAAATACCCATTTTCTCAGGCACTCCGCACTGGAAGCACCAACGAAACGTATTCCGTGAGAAACCATCGCGAGTTTCCTCTCTCCGGTCCAAGTCTCTGTTGTTGTTTTGCTTCTTTTTTGGCTTCCAACCGAACCTTGTCCTTCCAAACGAGTCAACGCGTCCGGTTGTTTTGGACCAAAAATCAAAGTGCAAAAACCCAACCACCAAACTCGTATCTTGATCAATGGCAGACGAATCAGCTCTGATATTTTACAGGACAGCACAGGGTTCCCACTGCGGCTGACTGACAAAATTCCATGACATTTCCATGATTTTTCCAAGTTTTCAAAGTCTTTTCCACATATTATTTGGTCTTTTTGTAGGCTTTATACATGCTTTTTCCATACAAATAAAGTAAAGTGAAGTATCTTTTTACAAAGAAAAACTTTTTTGCAAAAGTTTACAACTATTTGGAGAAATCTTAAGTATTTTGTACTGTCTAGAAAGCCAAAACAAACAAGCTTATCTGAAAATTATCCTTCCAGTTATCAAAGGCAAAAAAATGTTTTTCCCCTGAATTTTTCAAAGGAAACTACAAATTGATTTGCTTTTACTTCTGGAATAAAATATGAAAAACAACAATGTATTTTTGAATTGTCAGTTTGGGAATCTCTGTCATATTTGTTATGAATTGAAAAAAAAAACCCCCAGTTTTGATAAAAATAGTTAATATTTATCATTTGTCCTCAATACACATGTGTGAAATTAGTTCTTTTTGTGAGAATGACATATTTAACAAAGACCAATAATTCCCTGACCTTTGTCCAAAAGAAACTTGAAAAAAAAACCATCTGGGGTCTCTTGATTCAGGTAGAATTTTTCTCTGTTTTTTTTCTTTTTTGTATTTTCAGATGCTTTTTCTGTAAAGGCTTTGGGCTTTTACAGGGCAAGGTCAAATTTTTTTTTTCCAAGTTTTGCAATATTTTTCCAGGTTTTTGCCAAAAACCCACTGTTTTTCCAGGTTTTCCAGGTCTGGACCTGTTTTTCCAGGTGCGGTGGGAACCCTGGACAGCAGAACCCAACTTGTGTCCAAAACTGACTGATCTGATACAGGCAAGGTAACCTGGCGTCTGAATGGACCCTGCAGTGGAGGAAAACGTTTTGACCTGAACAAGATAAGATTTTTACTGAGAATGCTCATTTGAATACTCGTTAAACCGCTGTTGAAGTCTTTGTCCACAGGACGAACGCACCCCAGGGTAATTTGTTTGGCTTCCGGACGATTTGACGCCCTTAAACAGCAATAAACAACCCCACACACTCATTGCCTACACACGTATGAGGGGGAACCAACTTCCGGCGGACCACTGCATGTTGTCATCATTACTTTTGAGCGTCCTAGAAGCACGTTTCGCAATTGATCGCTTGCCGACGCGAAAGTGATAGATCTACACACGCAAACAGGTCCGCCAGAACTTGGATCACCCTTGTTTCACAAAGACACTGCAGTGTCACATTTTCTTCAAGAAATTCCAGATTCTGTTTCGCCTCAGAAATCACACTTTGCTCACAAACTTCGTGCCACAAAATGGACTGAACAATTTGCTGTTAAATCTCTCGTGTTTGCGCAAAATTCTCAAAATGCTTTCACAAAAACAACTTTTTTGAAGATGTTGATGCATCCGGAAAAAGAAAACAAAATCGAAGACAGCTTTGTTTGCCACAGAATTAGACCTTTTCACTGCTTTCGAACTCGTAGCAAATTCATGGAACCTGCAGGTCTGTTTTCTCTTGAAAACTGTACTTGTGGGTACTTCTGAACACAAATAAACTTGATAAAACCAAAAACAATTCCTCACCTGTTCAGCCATTAATTGCCCGATGCCCTGCCGAATTCGGACAAGAGTTTTGCTGTTGGTAAAATTTTCGCTTCATGAGTCGCGCCGCGCGCGTCGCTAAAATCCGACTCTGTGGCTCTTTACAAGTATCAACATGGCTGCTGCTATCGGTCGGTTTAGCAGAAGTTTAGGTAAAATCATGGCTTTCAAACTGTATATCTGCAAAATGAACGAGTTCTGTGTGTAAGTCAAACAGCAAGAAGGGTGGGAGGTGTGAGTTGCGTTGAATGTAGTGAACGATGCAAAGGAGGTTTGCAGTTTGCCTTTTTGTGATTGACCTTTCCCTTCCCTCCTTCCTTTCCTGCGAGGAGTGCTCCTTTCCTGGCGGCTTTTCAAGGTCCAGGTTTGGTTGTGCGGCCAGTTTTTCACCCATGCCAGAATTTGCTCACATATGTTGGTGTGCATGCCGCAGCAGTGTTGTCAGTGCTCTGAACAGTGACGTGACCAGGAAAGAGACCAAATCTAGTTGAGAAGCATATCTACGAACGTACGCCGTGATCAAAAACTTCAAACCTGGTGTCACTCAAAATGTGCATTGCGCTTGCAGTGAACCTGGGTGGGGTGAGGACATGCTACACTAGTACAAGGCCAAATCTGAACATAAACAAATCGACCAAAGTGATTTGCCAAGGGTTCACTGGAAAACAGGTTTGTACAGTGCTAGAGTCACCACACACATCTCAACCATTGCTTCTGCATTTTCGAACGAAACGTGCGGCACGGTGAAGTTGAACCACTTTGATTTCAGGGAACCTTCCACAGCCAGCAAGCGATTGATTATGGAACCAATATGGTGGGCGGAGTGTCGCCAGGGAAAGGCGGCAAGACGCACTTGGGATTACCGGTGTTCGACACCGTGAAAGAAGTGAGCGAGATTTGTTCTGGCTTATCAACAAACAAGAAAACATCGCTCAGTTTCTTTCAAACAAACAACAAAGCATTTCTGTTGAGATAATTACAATCTTCAAAACAAATCGCGCAATATTTTCAGGCCCGCGAAAAGACGGGCGCGGAAGCCTCTGTGATCTACGTGCCGCCTCAAGGAGCTGCCAAAGCCATTCTAGAAGCCATTGATGCTGAGGTGAGGTTTCAAGATTGGATCACTGCGTTCAGGAGTGATCAATTCGGATGGGATGAAAAGCCAAACATTGCTGTCTGTGGCGAGTGGAAAATGATTCGAATTTATTTCACAGATCCCGCTTGCTGTTGTGATCACAGAAGGAATCCCGCAGCATGACATGGTGAAAGTCAAACACAAACTGCTGCGTCAAAACAAAACGAGATTGATAGGCCCGAACTGTCCTGGAATTATTCGGGTACGATATCCGTGTTCGTTTGATTGATGTGTTGCGCTATTTTGTCTGACAATGTGTTCTGGCGTCCATTTGAAAACTTGTGCAGCACACATTTAGTTTTTGACTTGACTGAGGGCAAAGGCGAGGCTTTTGTTTTTGTCCTCGACAGAAAACAGTTGTCTTCACATTGTCTTTTCTTTGCGACAGCCTGACGCTTGCAAATTGGGCATCATGCCTGGACACATCCACAAGAAAGGAAAAATAGGTAAGTTTCTGTAGACGAGATGGTGTGATCCACCACGAAATTGTTCTTGGCGAAACACCGGTCAACCTGTCAACACGCCCATTTCCAACGCAGGTATAGTTTCGCGGTCTGGCACATTGACGTACGAAGCGGTTCACCAGACGACCCTCGTGGGACTCGGACAGACTCTGTGCGTCGGTATTGGTGGAGATCCTTTCAATGGAACGAATTTCATCGACTGCCTTGAAGTGTTCTTAGCTGATCCTGAGACGGAAGGTGAGCAAACCAGCCGAAGAAACCGTCAGTGTGACTAGACATGGAGAGTCTATGGCATCTGAACATGTCAATGTTGCATTGAACTCTTTCCTTCAGGAATTGTGCTCATCGGCGAAATTGGAGGTCAAGCCGAAGAAAGGGCAGCCGAGTATCTCACCAAACACAACACGGTGAGCTTCCAGTCCAATTTTGCGCTTCACGCAAAACGCATTGTGGAAAAACACACCGAACCCCCGTCGTGTTCCGGTTATCAGTCCGTTTTGATTTCGACAGGGAGCAAACAAAAAGCCAGTGGCATCTTTCATCGCTGGAGTGACGGCGCCACCAGGACGAAGGATGGGTCACGCCGGCGCCATTATCGCTGGCGGCAAAGGTGGCGCCACGGAGAAGATTCAGGCACTCACAGATGCCGGCGTGGAAGTGACGATGTCGCCCGCTCAAATGGGAACAAGCATCTATGAAGTAAGTGCACAAATGGCAGAACACGTAGATTTGGGAAAGTTTCCAGTCGCCCGACTCGTCGCAGAACCACCAATCGATCGATAATCAATTTCCTCCACAGGCCATGAAGAAAAGCGGAAAAATCTAAACGGCAGGGTATCTCAACACAGAAGCCACTGTGTTGTTTCTGGATGAAGCACAGGATGCTGAACTGACTGTTGGTGAACATAGGTGCCGGGCGGGTCGCGGATCCACATTTATCGTGGATCTTTCGACCTTGAGCGACTTGAAAGCACCATTTTTGTCATTGGTCGTCGCTAATGTGTGCGAGCGAGTGAAGTCTTTTGTTCCCCCCACCAGAGTTGTTCGGCCGAATAGAAACCCGTCGTTTGAGCTGTACACTTTATTCAAATGAAATAAACATTTACTGACAAACAACACCCAGGTTTCTCCGGTGTGACTTAGCAGCTGAAATTACGTGCGTCCTTGCATCGACCAGATCAGTTATTTACTCGGGGGACAATTTTCATTCGCATCGGATTGATCAACGAACAATACTTGACATTGGAACAAAATGGCACAGTGACAAAAGCGACTGAAATCAGAAGAACGCGGCGGGCGGGTGGCGCCCTCTACTTGGCGCGGCGACTCGGCTCAGACGCCGTCGGCGGCGGCGGGGCGCCCTTGGACGCCAGCTCTTCCACGTAACGGTTGATGATTCTGGTGCGCTCCTCGGCGACGCTGTCCAGCACGAGATAGCGCTTGTCGTTCTGCAGATAAACACAAACGCGGCTCAACAAGTGTCCCACCCAGTTGAAAGGATCAGCATTGACGGTTGGAATGCAAAACAATTGCATCAAGTGCGATTCCTACAAACCTGGAGGAACTTCTCGATGTCCTTCATGTGCTGATCAGAATCGTGAATCATCGTCTTCGATCTAAAGAAAAAGAAGTTGCAATCATGACCGCAAACATCAAGCCGATATTCACACACAGCCACAGAAACTGGATTGTCGATGCATTTCGCGACTTCTTGGATGTCAAACTCATACTCACTTGTACGTGATCATCTTGGCTTCTTTCAGAAGTTCCTTGAAGTCCGACTTGCAACGCTCCATTTTCGCCTCCATAAAAGAATTGAATTCTCTTTCGCGCTTCTGAAAAAAGAGCAAAAAATATAACAACTATTCAACTGTCGTTCTCGCACAGGAGGGATGCGTGCGACGAACTTACTCTGTCACTGGACGAAAACTTGGAATATCTCGGATCCTCTTTGATCATCTTCTTTGCCTCTTTCCACTTTGAAGTCAACGAGATCTGGAAAAGCAACAGTCGTTTCGTGGTGAATTTTGCAGCAAACTGGATGTAGAGAAACATCAGTTCTTGCACTTCATTCGAATACACACCCCTGAAGTTTCCTCCAGCAGTTTGTGAAACATTTCCTTGTTCTTTTTTCCAAGTTCGTCCATGTGCTCGTCAAACAGTTTTTCTTTTTCCTCGCGATCCAGCGACTCGGCCAGTTCCCACCGCTGGTCCTTGCGCAGCTGTTTGCGGACGTCACGCCAGGACGAATCCGCATTTCGCACCTGCGCACAGGAACGAAAAACGAGTTGAACACCCACGAAAAGAGAGCGCAACAAAGCAGGACTACATTCCAATCCAGTCTGGTCAGTTGTCCACGACAAGAGCGGAACAGCAAAGAAGCTACGCCTGAAAAAGCGCGCGGTTCCTCTCGGTTGGCATTGCGCACAGCTGACTACAACTCGGCCAACATGGCTGACGGGAACCGTAGCAATTTGACACTTGGCCAAATCAGCTGGCAGAGTTTGCAAGGGCGGGTGGGGGGAATCAATCTGCCAGAAACAAAACCTGTTCGCTCGATAATGATCAACACCGTGCGCTTGGTTTGAATATCCCATAAATTTCTCCCGGGTCTCACCAGGTCAGCGAGCAGCGCCTTGAAGTGCTGCACGGATTCGTCGTGCTTGTGCTGCTCACGCTCCTTGTCGCGTTCACGCAGCGACGTCGACAGCGAGCGCTGCACCTCCTCCTCGCGCTTGCGCATCGCCTCTTTCTTCTGTCGCTCGCGTCGCTCATCATCATCCGATTCCTATACGAACAGAAGAGTCAATTGGTGTCAGGTTCCTCAAGGAAACAGGTTGTGTGACGACTGTCATTTGACACATAACATGAACATCGGTTTCGGAATTTCGGAAATGGGGCACAAGGAACCACACTTTTTTTCAGGTTTTGGTTTTGCCACCACAGAGATATCTTCAAAGAGGGGCGAATCTCCAATGACAGACTCATGTACCTCGCTCAGTTTTCTGACGTAGTCATAGAACCAGTCCTCCCGTCTGGAGGAGCTGTCCACAGCCTTGTAGCGAGGGTCAGAATCGATTTTCTTTTTCGTCTCGCTCCAGCGAGAGTCTCGGCTGAGACCATCAGTCTCTTTCAGCAACGCAATGAAGTCAGACTTCAGCTGTAAAGTACAAATACAGGCAGAGTCAAACAAGGGTAGCTTGGAGAATGAGATGAAAGTTAGTTCTGAAAAGAACGGTCGTTATTGGGCAACGTCTAAACAAGAAACAGATGGAACAAAATTATCCTGGAAACTTTCTGAAACGCCACACAAACATGACACGAGATGTCAAGCCAGCACAATTTTATAAAGAACGAATATTTTCACTTGAATTTTGCTTTTCAGGGTTGATACAGATTTCCATCTGCTCTTGACGAACGAAAATGCCCTAGAACAAGCAAGGCTGAATGCAGATTTCAAAACGTACACCCCCTCGCCCGATCCGTTTCGAAAAGGTCAAAAGATGGAACGCTATGTTCATTTTTCGCATTTCTGAGCATTCAACAGTGCTGAATGAAGAAAACAATTCAGCGTCTTGACACAGCTTCGACTGCAGAAACACCGCCCTGCAAGAATGCAATGAAGATTTTGAAATCACAAATGCAAATTCGAAAGCAAGACGCTGGAACACGTTCTTCCTCTCCACAAAGCATTTACAATTTACACTTCTCTTTTCGAGTTGGAACTTCTTGGAATAAAACAACTTCTACGTGAGATTCCTTTCAGGTGGCATTGAGAGCACCTTGTGAATTGGTTTACAGTGTGACCCGCAGATAGGTCAATGATCAACTTGTCGAAAAAGAAACACACGTGAATGCCAGTCTGAGTCTTCAGTCTTTGAGGCTGTGTTTTTCCTGCCTCGAGATTCTCGATTGGAAAATTTTCCTGAAGACTCAAAACAAGCACCACACACAAGTAAATAAACGATCAAAATCACCAGTCACAAGAGCGAGGAACCTCGATGCATGGCACATTGGCGCTGCATCCAGTTTCCTACTTATCAGAACGCGAACTTGAACTACCCACAATTCTGCTCGTTTCGCAAGATCCAAAAGTTCTCAAATCGACTTTTTTTTTCTGAAAAGACTCACTTTACCGAAAGACAGCTGGTCTGCCAATTTGCTTTTGACTCTTCTGTACTGCACTTGACTTGAAGTTCTTGTTTTTACACAAAAAGTATGCAAAACAAATAATACAAATACCAGACTAACAACCTTTCAACCAATCAAATGCGAGCGTTTGTGTGCCATCGGGACGCGAGTTCCCCAATTCATTGCTTCGGGAAGCGAATGGCCTGCACAGGACTTTAGCTCTTCTGCGGGACAGTGCTGTTTCTTGCTTTTGAAAGGGAATATCATGTCATGAGTACATTGATTAAAAAGGCTTTAAAATTTACTGTTCTCCGAACAAAAAAGCATTTGTAGATTTGACAGTGAAAGTGATACTTTCGACAATTGAGAAAAATACTATGATTGTCCGACTAGCTTGCACCTCTCATTCGTTCAGTGTCTAGTTTACACATTGCTGTCACTATCGTTGGAAGAACAATGCAATAATGTATTTTTTTTCTTCGTTCCTGAAAAATTTTTCATTACACCTGCAACAAATATTGTTTGAGAGGCGACACGCGTCAGTATTTATGCAAGTGATGACAGATGAGCAACAACACGATGTGTTTACATGTTTTCAATCCATCACACCAACGAACTCCCTTCTCATTCATTCAGTTATCACTGCTCAGTTTACTTGCACAGTTGCGCAGCACAATTCGCGATTTTTTGCTTTCTTCCGGTCATCTGAAAGGCAAACGCGTGCGGTGTTTGACGCTACTTTTTGGGTGGACTCTTGTACCAAGTGTCAGCGAACAAAAGTGTACCTCTTACAAACAATTGTTTCAAGATATTGTGGCAAGTCACCAGATCTGCGAGCTTCTCACAAGACACAAAAACAAACGTGAAAATCTAAGCACTGGAAACTCTGTCAATCAACAGGCACCACAGCGTGAAAATGCAAATTTGAGGGAACGAGCTTGTTTGTTCAACATCTGGGGATGTTTCAGACCGAAGCAATTCAGATACGAATTGCGCTCTAGTTCAGAGACTTTTGAAGGAAAGCATGCTACTGCTTGGAATCACCGCCACTCTTATGAAAACAACAGCAACCCAAGTTAACACTACAACCAACCAAGCCACGCGTAAGACCAGAGAATGTTGGAGGACAAGTGAATGGAGAAAAGTGTACAAATATTGTTCACAAATGTTTGGATTACTTACCAGTTGACATGTTTCAAGATATTGACACCAAGTAATTCGTTGTTTTTACAGTCATCGAGAGAATGTACTTTTTACAGTCACCGTATAAGTTTGCTCCCTCTCCAAACATGCACACGAAAACGTGTCAAAGCACACGAGAAATAGCACAGCTGACTGGTGGGCACGGAAGCTCCACGCTCCAAAAGAAACCAACAACTTATCGTTCCATGAGGACCACTAAGAACCATTGCAGGCGCTGTCTACTTGACACGTTTTCCTACACAAAGTTGATAGATCTGAGACCCAAACACAAAGAAGCAAGCAGACTCGCGTTAGTGCTCAGAATTTTGTCCTTATCGCAAACGACTTGCGAGGTACACTTGGTTCAGTCCACTGACACTCAAAGACCGTTACCTCAAGTGACGTTTCAACGTACCTTCTCCTTCTGACTGGCTTTATCCTCCTTCTCTTTGCGTCGCAAATCAGACACAAAGTCTGAGAAGATTGTCTCACGTTCTCGCATCTTTTCCACGCCTCGGAAACGATCGTCTTTTGCGTACTTCGCTGCGAAGTCACTGAACGAAGACCTGCAACACAAGTGTCGCCGACATAAAATTCGACCAATTCGCTCACCTCTTCAAACAGCAAACCCATCGTTTGCAGTCCAAGAAGATAGATTTTCTACAAACCGACGCCAAGATTTTCCACAAACCGTCCACAACACCAACATACGAGGCTCCCTCATTTAATTGTTGGAATTATCATGTGCAGCGCTCTCCGCGATTGGCTCTCAATTGCTGTTTGTGATCGACACAGACTACAGAAAACTGCACATGATTTAAATGAGGGAGCCTCGTATACATCTGCCAGGACACGGACTTGAGGCGGCAACAGCAGCACAAACATGGCGGTGGGTACTCACTTGCCGTGGAGCTTTGCCTCGTCCAGCAGCGTTCTGAAGGCGTCCTTCTTCTCCCGCAGCTTGTTGCGCTTCTCGCGCCGCTCCTCCTCCGCGCGCTCCTTCACGTACGCCTCGAACACCTGCGACAAGCAATTCGTGCAAGCCACACGGACCAACAAGGACAGTATCCAGAGTCTCGCGATGACAGCGAGGGAAAGGTCGTTTCACAGAACTGCACCTGTTTACGCTCCTTTGAAGTCAGCAGCAGATACCTCGGGTCGAACACGATCTTGTGCAGTTCCTTCTCCCACGTAGAAAACGCCGACACCTGCACAACACAAGTGAAAGACCGATGCGAATGAAGAACCGCGGACAAGCCACATATCTGATTTTCAATACCCCCATTGTACTCAAAATCGTTTTTGTACGGCAGGATTTTGCAACGTGATGCCTTGAAAACAAACGGCGAGGCGCGCACCTCCTTCTCGGCGAGCATGTCGCGGAACTGCTTCATGCGGATCTCGAGCGGGATGATGGCGCGCTCCCGGGCCGCCTTCACCTCCGCCTCGATCGCCGCCTCCTTCCCGACGTCGATGCGCGACGACGCCTTGTCCTCCCGCTTCGTCTCCTCCTCCCTGCGATCCATCAAACAGTGAGTGCAAAACATGCGCAAAAAAGTGCTCCACAACCGATGATGAGCGTTCGATGCGAAAAGTAAAGGCACACATCGATATTCATGGCTGATTAATTTTTTTCCTCAAATTTGCACAAAACGTTTCGTGGAACAGTGAATTTTGTTCGTCGACTCAGTCTTCCGCAATGAAAACCGAATCACACGGAATCAAATCAAGATTCTGACTTCTTGGCCTTCTTAGCCTTGGGCTCCTCTTCGACATCCGGCTCTGCTTTCTTCTTGGTGCCTCCTGCTTCCGGGGGGTTCGACAGCATTTTATCGACATCAGATCTTCCCTTCAGGTCCTCAGGACGCTCCCACGTTGACTGACGCGCCGTCGGGTTGTAGAAGAAAACGCGCATGTCCCCGGTCCACACGACACACCTGTTGTGAGAAAGCCGTGGCGGAGCTGAATGCTGAAGCTGGGCAAGGTGATGGAAAACGCAGCCGTGAACCAAGACGGCAACGAGACGGTGTCGTGATGAAGGGTGAATCTTTCAAAAGTGGCCACTAAACAAGCCGCCGAAGTCATCCAAGCCAGCTTCCTCCTTCACCTAAATTCGTCTGTGTTTGACACAAATCTTGACTGAAATCAGCAACAAACCTCACTTCTGCAGAGCACTTACCACGGAGTGCCCGGTACAGGAGTACTCGAGATCGGCTTGGCCTTCTCCACAGCTTTCTGCTCCTCCGTCAACTCGTCCTTGTCCTCTTTCACCTCGTGCTTCACTTCGTCCACTTTCTCAGTCTCAGTGATGCCATTGGTCATGGGCTCCGGATCGACGGCGGCCGGTTTCTCAGCTGTTTCCACCTCCGTCTGAGGTGGAGCCTCTTCGGTCGCAGCGGCGGGTTGTGCTTGTTCCGCTGAAACATTGGAAAGGCGCGGTGAACTACAAAGTATGTAACGCTTAACACACAGAACGATTCACATTTCTGCAGAAAGAAGCCCGTTACCTTCCCAGTCCACCAAAGCCTTCGGTTTCTCCCAAGTTGATTCCTGTGTTCTCGAGTTGTGGTAATACATCCTGCCATCCACGTTTCGATGCTCGGTCCATTCAGCCACTTCTGGGGGCTTCTGTGGTCCGGCCTGCGCCGGCGGCTGCTGAGGCGGCATACCCGGTGGACCCATACCAGGAGGTGGCATCCCCATACCCGGGTTATAGCCTGGTGGTGGCATCATTCCTGCAAGTGGACACACACGCATAAAAACGCCAATATGAGGCGAAGACGTGTACTTTCTACAACCCACAGAAGTCAAACACTGCAATGCGGCAAGAAACGGTCTCACTCACCCCAAGGCCCTGGAGGCCCGTGCGGCGGGTAGCCATGCGGAGGGAATCCCATGGGAGGGCCGCCCATGTGCGGGGGAGGTCCCTGTCCAGGCGGAGGTCCCTGCGAAGCCGGCGACTGTTGCGCGGGAGGCTGCTGGGCTGTTTCCGCCGGCGACGACTGTTGTTGCTCTTCCGGGGTCTGTCCACTCTGTTGAGCTGGAAAGTACACTGCTGTGTCAATTCGGCTCCACATTTGCTTCACCCGAAAACAGGAAGCATGAAATTATCACCAGCTTCAGGTGAGACGAAGTTTGCAAGTGTCGATTCGGAACTGAGCAAGTCTCGATGATTCGGAATTGAGCAAGCTTATTATTTCTGCAACGACTGGATGAAAATTATAAGAGTTGAAAGCAAGCAATTCGTTCAGAAAACCTGAAATTTGATATGATTGTTGTTGGTTTGAGGACTCGCGGTTCAATGGGAAAATGGTAAACAGCAGTGGCGAGGGAAGGGTGCCCCCCACCCCCAAACCAGGATCCCAAGCAAAAGTAAAACAAAAAGGTTTCACACGCCAGCGCAGCATAACGCACCCTGCGCCACTGCTGCCTGCGATGCGGTGGTCGTACCACTCGGCTGGCTTGTGGCGGGCTGCTGGGTCACTGGCTGCTGCCCTGTAGGCTGCTGATTTTGCTGCGCCGGCTGGCTCTGCTGCTGCGCCTGCTGAGCCGCCATCTGCTCCACCTCGTTCTGAGTGATGATCTTGACGCTCTCGGGTTTGCTCCACGCAGACTCCCTGGTGCGCGCGTTGTAGTAGTACGTCTACAAGACAATACAAATACTCAGCCATGTTTTGTCGCGTTTCCTTTTCAGGAACCAACTCAGATTCTGATGCGGTTTCACTGCAACAAGCTTCATCTATCCGGTGATTGCCAGGTTGATTCAGAACACAAGACCCGGTGCAACACTCCGACAGAAATACCTTTCCGTCAGCTGATTTGTTCTCCACCCACAACTCCTGCCCATCGCCTCCAGCTGACGGTGTGCTACTTGAACCCTGGAATCCGGGAGGCGGCATCGAAAAGTTGGGAGGCGGCATTCCTGGCGGAGGCATGCCCATTGGGGGTCTCTGCAAAGACACAAAGTGTGCACAAAGTGTGCAACTTCGTTTGTGAATCGAAGCAACGAATGGAATGAAAAACCTGATGCGACGAAGCTGTGACGCTTCAGCGTACCATTGGCCCTCCAGGTCCCATCGGTCCCATTCCAGGTGGCGGACCCATCCCAGGCGGTCCCATGCCAGGACCGGGAGGTCCACTCCAATTGTCATACGGTGGTCGTCCGAATGGAGGTCCACGTGGCGGAGGTCCTCTCATTCCTGGCGGAGGTCCTCTCATTCCTGGCGGGGGTCCGCGCATCCCTGGCGGTCCTCGGAAGCGCGGGGGGCCTCGGAATGGACCTCTGGAAAATGTCAAATGTACAAGTTGAGCGCACAGATGTCAAAACTTTCATCCACTTTTAAGAATTGCAAATCTGGAATTTGAGTGCATCTCTTCCCACCTCGGGCCTCTCCAGCCTCCTCTTCCTCGAGGTCCACCAAATCTTCCTCCTTGCGGTGGTCCCCAACCGTCACTGGGTCCAGGTCCCCATCCGTCTCCAGGTGGGGGCCCCCAGCCACCATCCGGGGGCGGACCCCAGCCGCCGGGTCCTTGACCTGGCCCTCCAGGTGGGCCGTAGCCTCCAGGTGGCCCGTCTTGTCCAGGAGGTCCCCAGCCTCCTGGCTGCGACCCCTGCTCCGAACCAGACTGGTTCTCTTTCGGTGGACCGTCTCCGTATCCTGTGCAGAAGATTACAGTAACGCTCGTATCAGTTGTGGATGAAGCAGTCAAGAGCCCCGCCAAAAAATGTCTCCGGGCAATCTGTAGGACGTACGTGGGTAAGCAACCAGGGTTCAACTCCAAGGTCACACAAACTGTCATTTGAAAAGAAGAGACAACTGAAGATGCGCGGTCTTAGTAATTGCACGAATACAGCAAATCTAGATCCACACTTTCAGGGGACATTATCGTTCGTTTTCCAACGTTGCAACTGATTTCAATCCCAGGTTTGGGATCGCTTGGATTCGCCCACGAAGCATTGAATGACATACGGGGTGATCTGCAGAGAACCTACGCAATTTGGCATATCCGGTGAAACTGCCTGTCCAGAATCATCCCTCTGAAACATACAGATCTACGTCTGCAACAACACGAAATCGAGAAGCAGTGCTCGATGCACCTGCGGTACGATGCCCAGCAGCACCAGGTCGCAGGGAGGAATCTTGTGTGCCCAACCTGGGGTGGGGAGGGGGGCTTTGGGGGATGGGACAACACATTTAATCGACCTTGTGTTGCACTACCACAAGGTGCCCTGCCCTGAATGGAGATCGCACAAAGGTGACAACCAGAATTATGGTATCGTGACGTCACTCACTCACACGCAGCAGCAGAGCCAGGTCCAAATCTGCGCTGTCTGGTGCATTTTCATCATTGTCAGACACAGTTTTCCCTCGGATCTTTGCCTCAGCTATGTAAACTTAAATGACTCGCATCAAATGGGCACACGCTCAGACCAAACGTTCTCGCTGAAAGTGAATTTTTACCATCTGCCGCTGGTTGGCTCTCGGTCTTCGCAGGAAGTCCGCCGCCATAGTTGCTTTGCTCAGAGAAACTGTCTTCGTGCTGCGGAGGCCTGCTCGCCTCGTGGGCCATCATGTCCGGCTGAGTATCCATAGGCCTTTCCTCTCCTCCTTCGCGATTTTCCCCGTCAACATCGCCCATCCTTGTTCGGATAAACGTCAAACAATATTTCTGTCCTTGTGCGGCACACCGCACGCCACTAGTTCCACTGAAACACTGAAGATGGCGCGAACCGGAAGCGCGAGATGGCGAAGAATTCTGCTCGATTTGCAACTATTCGTGTTGGTTTCCAGCTGGCGACGCGCAGTTAAAATTGAAGTTGTTCTGTCAAAATTTGCAAAAAAGCACATTACAAAGTCGACCGTAAGCATACGAATATTATTTCTTCTTGAAAAAGTGTTCACATGGCACCTTTTGGTTCCAAGTTTATCATTTTGATTTTTGCCTTGCACACGACCCATCAAAATGCAGTTGAAAAGAATTTTGGAAAGACAAACAGTTTCTCACCTGCCAATACTGACATGTACAGTCATTCGTGTATGATGTGGAGTTCTTAGTTTCTCATTCAACGTTTATTCTGTTTTTAATGCGTGTTGATGTACACAGTGGTCGGCTTGAGAGGACACAGTCCAGTCAATACCAATGGACCACCTCGAGCAATCTCTGCATGGAGTGTTGGAGGCCAGTGCAAGTGGACCCCCTCCTGACGTGACGACGTTCTCTCCTCCATCCGAGGGGTCCAGTTCTCCACGATCTCCGAGAAGAGAACACAGCGAAGGAACCCCGCTCCTGGGAAGAATAGACTCGGAATATGGTCACATTGAGAACACATTCCCAGACGACCCAGAATTCGCACAAGTCATACGCACGACAGAAACTGCGATTGAACATGGAATATTTCCGGAGCGGATCTACCAAGGTTCAAGTGGAAGTTACTTCGTGAAGAATGCTGAAGGGGTGAGTAGCATCTCGTGTTGAAATGTTGGGAAGGGTGACAAGAATCTCACGAACGTCACACGCAATTTGACGCGACCAACTTTAGCTTCCGGTTCGTGACAGGCGTTTTCCAAGAGCAGAAAAGCTCCAGGTCAATTTTGATCCAGTCTGAATGAAGATAATTGCATCTGCCCGAGAGCTCTGAGTCATACACACCTGTGTGCCACGTTATGACTTTTGCATTTCCTGCGATCGAAGGTGCATCTGCAACAGGGGCACTCTGAATTCCGTTGTCACACACACACACACACACACACACACACGCACACACGATGCATTGGCCTTTCTCACAAGAACTTATGCCCTGTGAGACGTTGTGTGTCCCTTGTGGACACAGGTTCACCTCTTATCGCTTGTACTCGTACTCGTACGTAGACAACTTGGGAACTTCACATTCTGTGAGGTCATTTGTAGTGATATCACAAACACACTGGTTGGTATCTCAGGAGAGACTGCTCCCGATGGTGGGAACCGCCCTATTTATTGAGTACACAGTGGTGCCATCTGTCGAGCGGTGGTTCTAAATCACAGCTGTTGTGTCACACCACACTCCTCCCCCACCAGGGGGTGCTGGCCTCGTTGGCCTTTACAACCAATTTTAAATATTCTGAATATTTTTATATTTAATTATTATATACATTAGACAGGGAATAGATGCTTAATATCAAAATTCTGCTATTTTGCTGGTAATTACCCAGCATTCCTCCCCCCAGGGGC
>JAAUXT010077391.1_pt1 | contig 24493 bp, 23 predicted proteins | sample 7278171 | NCBI WGS metagenome assembly JAAUXT01 (sample SAMN14350112, study PRJNA611818) | marine sediment metagenome | isolation source: surface marine sediment (1.8m) | place: French Polynesia: Moorea | collected 2018-08
GCAGTTGCTGAGATAGGGAGGGGTTGGGATGTGACATGACATGATATGACAGGACATCTTGGCCCAGATGCCATATACTTTTGTACATTGGTGGACCATTTGAGCAGACCATTTGTCCCAGGCTAGTACCAATAGCCCCCTACAGGGGAGGAGGGGACATGATGTGATATGACGTAACAGGACATCTTCCCCAAAGTGGCATATATACAAAAAAGAATTTTCGGCACACCGCTAAGTGCTCTTCCCTAAAGGGACATCGCACAAAAATGATCGTTCTTTGTTGCTGAGTGAATTAATTTGAATAGTTTCCCTTCGAAACAAAACATCACGTTGATGACTGGCTGCCTGGACGTTGAGAGCACAAAAATACCCGTGACAACGCCTCAGTAGATTCGAGTGCGAACTTCGTACAGTGTCTTCGAGCCATTGGTATGCCGCCTGAAATCGCACTGCATCACGCAGTGCAAGCTTTCGAGGGCTCATCTCGATATGGGCACTCTATGAGCTTTTAGGAGTGATAGGCCATCACTAAAATGATTGGCCCTCTTGGCCGTACAGTACAGGTACACAAATCAATCAGGTTCTCAAATGAGAAGCTGTACAGTGAAGTGAAGCTGTTTGGGGGCAGCTCTGCACGTCACGAGTCTGTGGGAAGGAACACAGATGCCCACGATTACATGACGGAGAAAAGTGCAGATGTCACACGCACTTCTGGCTTTTCACACTTGTTGCTGGCTTGATGCTAATTGTTCCCGCACAATGCGAGTCTGATTTTTTTTCCGAAAAGGAACTCAAAACTCCCCAAGGATTTTTGATTTGGATGTGTTTGCACTGACGAAGCTGTGGACGTTTGGCTCGAAAGTGCCCAAAAGTGCCGAGCAGCTGACTCCAACTGAGGAACCGTGGCGCTCAGGAGTGCGTGGTTGATTTCGAATATGACAACATTGGTTCGAGATCCGTTTCCATCCGTGAATAGGGGGAAACAAGTTTTCGTGGAGTTTGCAAACTTTACTTGTTCCTTCTGAGACTTTCTGAGGTCTTTGAAGCTGTTGGATATTCATTGGAAACTTTGTTCTTTTGCCCATCTTTGTCTGCAGACCTCATTTGTCAGCATGGCGAACATGGCGAGTGTCTACAACGTTTCAGACAACAACATTTCAGTATTTCTGAACAACAGTGAAGAAGCTCAAGCTGCTCCAGTTCCCTGTCTCCAGGTACGTTCCATTTACCGTGTAATCAAAGACGTTCGTGGTCAAAGAATTTCTTTGTGCAAAAGTTTGTGTGCCTTTTGAAACTGGTGACCAGAAAAAAAGCCGGGATTTTTCAATTTTGTTGCCCATTCACCGAGAGAAAACGCGCGGAAAATGTGCCTGTTCAACATTAGCATCCAAGATAAAACTATAAAAGGAAGTGTTTGGAGGGAGGATCAATCATGAGGCATTCATCCGGTTGATTGTGCACGGCACCAGCTGCAGTGACGCAGTGTTCGATTTATCCGATCAGTCCAACCGGATTTTCAAACAGATCACCAAATTCACGTTTCCCAACCAAAGGTTCAGGTGATTCATGCAGATGACTGTTTGGTTATCTGTTCCAAAGCCTCTCTTCAAAGTGGGCAAATTGGAAAAAAAATACCTGTACGTCTCATGAGAACAATAAAACAAAGAGAAGCAAAAATGTATGGATCCTGGCATTTTCGTTCGGAGGCCCAGTTCTTTCAAGTTAATTCAGTGCTTTGAAGATCAAGGGTGGAAGAAATGAAGAAAAACGCAGAGGTTCGAACACAGGAGCGTCCCGGGGCTGAAGACATATTCCAGATAGGTGCTGGGGTACGACCTGCCCTGAAATCCTGTCCACAGGGATGAAGGGTAGGACCTACCCAAAATGTAGGCGCCCCCCAACCATTCACAGGAAAGGCGGGACCTGTCTCAGGTGGGCTTGGATAAACCTGCAGGTGGGCCCTTTCGCTTCCCCAAAGGACCTGCCCAAATTTTGGGTGGTTCCCTGCCCCCGAGGACCTTCCAAAAATTCTCTTGACAAGAGGCGTCCCGCCCAAATCCCATGAAAGCATCAGCAGGTCCGCCCGTCCGATAGAATGTCATATCTCCAACAATCGCCAGTGAGTAACACGGGCTCGCTCCGAAGGACACGCCTGGGCAGTTACGCCCCAAAATTTGGTGGTATCTATTGTTGTTCATTTGCACCCAAACTAAAATCCAAATGGGTGACATATGTGGCAAGTTGGACGACTAAATTCAACCTGCCTGGGTTGTGCGGTTGCTCTTGTACAAGTACTCGTATACAAGGCCACTCGTTTCTTCCGGACGCTTGCGCGTGTGTCAGGACATGAGAGGGCGAGAGCATGGCTTCCCCGCTGAGGAGTTTCAATAATTTACTTCGTGGAGGCAGTTTGCTCACTTTGTAGTCACGTCCCATTATTCAAAGTTTTGATGGGGCCAATTTTAGGGAGAGATTTGCAGCGGCTTCACAGTTTTGTGCGTGTGGTATGATTGACATCGCAATGTTTTCAAGAGGGAACTTCCGGTCTCCCCGGTGGCTGCCTTGTACGTAAATTCAGCCTCCGCAGCGGAAGCGAGCTCCGTCCCTACAGGCCGTCGGGAGGTTGGAGCGTTTTTTTCCTCTGTGGCAATCAAACAAGATACGAGTTTGTCCAGCTTGGATGACGACAAAACAATTCTTTCTTTCATCGTGCGTCGCGGTCTCCATTTGCGGACCTCAGCTCAGGAGGAACTCGACGAGCATTCAAGTCACACGGCTGTTCATTGTCCCGACGAGTAACACTATCTTAATGGAGTGCCCACACCTTATCTGCTTCTTCCCACATGCAGCGCATCAAAAGAGCACCAACTGTGCGAGAAGAGCGCTTGAGTGAATTGTACTCAAACCAAACTGTCAGTTGCAGTCGATCTGCTCATATTACGCGTCTCATAAAAGAGTCAGATCATGAACGGGGCTCAGATTATGTACGTTCGCTGTGGGACCGGTGGACCCCGCAAGATTATCCACACATCGGGAAGCGATGAAAGTCATGTGAATACACATAAACACTCCGTTAAAGGTTTAACCTTGGGTAAATATACAGCTTTGGTTGATTGCAAAGAAGACACGCACTTCTCTCCTGCAAATCAGAGATAGAGCGTGACTTGCTGCTTGCTCATCAGAACAACATTTTCTCGTTGTCTCGTTGATGCCAGCAAGACATCAGACATCTCTTTCACATGCTGATCAACACCATTCAATAGTACAGATGTTCCGCGTTCAAAAGATCAGCTGCCATGAACCTAAATACTGTGTGCCTGACAAACCAACATAACCAAGCATTGATGGTGTCTGCAGACAGGAAACGATGACAGGAAACACACGAGACTCTCACAAACACAAAGATATCAGAATCTCACACCTCACATCTCAGACATCTTGCTTGCAGGCTGTTCACCAAATTTGGCGATGGGCGAAATTTAAATGAGACATGAAATCTTGCCTTGATGTCTTTTGGAGAAAAAACTGCAGTTTCTCGCACAATCTCCCTTTCACTTCAAGCCCGAGGTTGTCCCACGAATGAGTTCAAACATTTATATTGGCAACAATTTTTTTTCAAGAATTTTCAAAAGTTTGGCTTTTGACCGGCTTTCTGTGGAATGAAGATGCTGCATCCTTTTGTGTTTTTGTGTGACGAGACTTTCCATAGGGAAGGGGGGAAGGTTTGGTTTGGTGGAAAGTGGAATGGCGATGGGCTAGCTGGCTTGGACCCTGCTCAAATTATATTCAGTCCTTTGGTGGTCAAGGCTGTCTTCCAGAAGAAATGATTTTCAAGAAAAAAATACCCTGTCAGTTTTCCGTAAAAGTTTATCACCAACCGTGGTTAATTAACAGAGTGAGCACAACTGGAAGATCGCACGCTTCATCTATCCAGGGTCAATCCTGCAACAGGCTTCAACGTCACGCACGAACCCGGTCTTCTCTCACTGTGCGTGCGTGTGTGCATCCGGTGAAGTGATCGTACTATCTCTAGTTTGCCAACATTCCAGACAGTTCGACAACTTTTGACCAAACAGCAGAAAAACTCTGCATCTGCAAAGCTGTGCTTTTGCTAAATGAAAAACAAGTTTTTGTTCGTGTAAACATTCGACGCAAAGTCTTTGAGTGCAGAAAGTCTGTGCGCCTTTATTTCATGTGATACTGAGGTTTGATACAGCACTTCCTCGCCACAACAAAAATCACTTCTCTTGCAAACAAATGCCAACTGTGACCCTTACGTTGTGACCTGCCCAACCATATCCTGGGCGGCTTGGCGTTCAATGCCTCATTGCTATCTCCACTTGATACAAGCCAGTCCATACTTCACCTCGATGCCGTTTCACCCAAGGCCAGCGAGATAACAGCAGATTAAATCACATCTGCTCACAAGTTACGGTTGCATTGTTGATTTTGGAGCTTTTTTTGGAACAGGGGATCAACCCTCCAGTGGACCAGGGGATTCTGACCGAGACCTCATTCGGACCCCGCGACACCAATCCTGGATTTGCTGGAACCACCCAAAGTGACAAAGCAATGATCGTTCACAGAACACAACAGAAATAGCGAAGGCAATCCTGCAAACTCAATGTCGATAAAATCGTGCAACAATCCAGCATGATCACTGCTTCAATAACGTAGGTAACCAGAATCAGCTATCTCTGGAAGATAGTTGGGCTCCTGCAGACCAACCAAAACCTGGTACTTGAATAAGATTACGTCACTCACAGCCGAAATAAAAGTCACAGCTGTATGCTGCGTTTTTTTAGATCTGTTGATAGTTTTGACAATTTATCGACTGAACTCTGTGTGTCCATACAAGATGAATAAAGTCACACGTTTGTGGGATTTTACCTGTCAACACAAGTGGAGTCAGGGAAACCAAATCATGGAGGTTCGGTACTGCTCCTGCAGACCAGAAAATGAGTTCGTAACAAGGGCCTGAGATTGCGAACAACTCTCAGTTCATGGAACAAAAAATGTTTTTGGTTTTTACCTTTCCTGACACCAAAACTATCACCTCACCAAGGGCCCTCACACAGTGTCCCAAACCTGTCAATGTTTTGTTCAATTGAAGTCCCCAAAACACTTGTCAGATTTTTAGCTTAGCAAAATGTTCTACAAACATCAGAAAAGAAAATCATTTTTCGTGTCCAAGACACTTGCAAACATGTTTCAATCAAGAAAATAATTGTCCCTTGAACTACGTCACAAAGGTCGAAAAAACAACAGCGCCTTGGTAGAAGCGCCTTCTCCAGACAAAAGTACGATTTCTCAATTTGCCTGTCTGATGTAACAAGGAATGTACTTCAACGAAAGGAAACAAATTGCTGGAAGTCAAGAAAGAGCTTGGTGGTCACGGACCGCAGCCCTTTTCTGGACCTCACTGTCAGTTCAGTTCTGAGTTCTGGTCTCGGTAAAGAACTCTCCGAACGTGACAAACGCACAAATTTTCGTGTGCGTTGAGTCGATGAAGAGGTGGAACAGTGCTACTGGCTTTGGGCAACAATTTCACAGTTCAAGGGACTATCGCCTGTTTGTGCGCCAAACACAAAGAGTCAATTAGACTGTGTTGCAAGATCAGCACTAACTCTGACAGCAACATCTGCAAATTGTACGCTCGACGTACGTATGTTTCCAGGTTTCAAAACCGCTCTTTTGCTTTTGTTACGCTCGCTCAACCTTTGTTCAGGTTGGCAGTTATCAGATCTGCGGGTGGTAACCACAGAGTTGGGTGTTCAGGATTTGGAATTGATGACGGAACCATTTTCAGTTGCACCGGGAGCTGCACCAAAGGTCCGTTTTGCCAGAGTTCTCTCGTGCACTGTGCGAAAAACTTTGCAGATACAGGGGTTGAACTTATTCAAGAGGCTCATGACATTTCCACATCACTACTTTTTTCCCGGATCAAGTTACACCCCGCTTCACTACCGGACGACTTCATGCAGAATTTCATATCCGTCTCGATGCGGCAGCACGTCTGCTTATGGAAATGTTGCACAACAGCGAACCCTCCATAAACAAAATAAACACTTGCTTGCGTTTATCAGTGCCAAAAATGTAGTTTCCTGCAATGCCTCGTACATGTATGTACACAGACTGAATCTATGTCTTCTCACAGACAGCATATTTGTGCAGTTTGTATCCCCTTCCGACAATGTTTTATTTATTTGACAAAAACAGAGCAGTATGTTCTGACGCAGTGGTTGCCGTTGTCAGGAAATGCCAAAGTCACTGATTCCCCATAACACATGAAAAGAAAGGAACGTCACCTGGGAATTTGTGAGTGCGACTGGACCAGAGTCCTTCGTCAAACACGTGTATCTCAACACACGAGTATTGATGTCAGTACTTTCCATTCCCCTTTTATGGTCGGTATCAACTTCACTGCGCATTTCCGGGTGTATACTCTGAACCATTTTCCTGGTCTGAGTCAACCACTCCCAGGTTCCTATCACCTACAACAAGACCACACGCCTGACTGAAGCACGTTTGTTGTGGCAGTCTGACATGCGTGTGTCGGTGTGTATTTGTTTCAACAACAAAGCTGTCTTTGGCAACGAATTCAAGAACGGCGGAGAGGCACATTGGTCAGGGAGGCGTGTGGTATCAGCTTTGTCTCTGAACCAGGTGTTTGGTTACAAAGAATGCATGATTTCCTTTTTGTGTAGTCCAGCTTTTCGTCAAATTGCAAAGCTTACACTGAGGAATGTGGTCAGAAGAGAAGTGTTTGATGAGGCACTCGGGGAACAAAAGTTTGATTTTGTGAAGCCTATTCATCAGACGTTGTCGTGGAGTTGAATGGTCCATCCGTGTCGAAATCACTCGCCACGCATGTTTTCGCGATGAGCAGCTGTTTGAAAGAAATTTGAGGACTCTCTACGTCAATGCAAAGTGCGGAATCGTACCCTGGACGTGGTCAAAAAGTCAGGGGAATCCTTCTTTCATGTGAATCGCTGACAACCGGAACAAAGTGGTTCATCTTTGAAAGCACGGCCTGGACAATCCACTGAGACAGAAAACAGAAGACTGCATGTGTAGGAACAAAAGGCCTGAATTCGGTTGATATCCAATTGATGCAGGAGAATTAAGAGAGATGTTCCACACAACCAGACCCTCATGAATTCTTCTGTTTTGATCCTGATACATCGCTGGCCTCTGCAGAAGGCTATCGGAGAGACCGCTACAATCATGGATCGAAGTCACGGCCTCAACCGAACCTCTGTTTTTGGAGACACCAGATAAGAAATTCTCTTTCAAGACAAACATTCACTTTGGTGTGCTCTTGAAAGGATCTCCAATCCCCTTTTTTTGACAAAGGAAACACAATTGTAGTGTATCTGAGGTGTGTCCGATTTCTGTCAGCAAACTGTGACTTCTTTTCACACAAAACTGTGATTGTTTTGCACAGAAAAGGTGTCCGATCAAGTTCTCGGGGTTCATACACAAGGAACCACGATGGACCCAACTACAGCCCTGATATACTCGTACTTTTTTCTTTGCACGGCACCATCTGGTCAATTCAGTCTGTCAACGTTCTGTCATCACTGCTCAGTCTCTGCATGTCCCTTGTTTGTTGCCCAGCTCAAGCCATGATTTCCGCGGAGTTCTCCCCTTCATTGCCGTTCATCCTGCTTCGGCAAAGATGAGGCTCCTTTGAGAGGATCCGGTGAGCTTGAGCCGTAATGTGATGATGCCGTCCTTGTCCCTGTGAAAATAACTTTCACTCATGTGACAATCTAATTTTCCACCATTCTGTAACCCAAAGATATGAACACCAGTAGACACAAGATCAAGGTCGATGGTCCGAACATTTGCTGACCATACAGAGGACATAACTGCAACGAAAGCAAAGAAAACCAAAAGTGGGAACGGACAGTTTGTGTCCGACGGCTGCATAGTGGAAAGTCAGAGAGTAAATGAACGGAGGTCATTTCAGCCGAAGCCCCTGGTTTCCTGACAGTTCTTCTTTTCTTTCCTCCACACAAAGGAATTGGAGCTGCTGGCAACTTCAGACGCTAAACTGGTTTTAATTGGTCCTCCAGTGACTTCAGATCCAGCTGTGGAAACGCGTGTTGCAAGTGTAATGTTCAGGACCACACATAAGTTACGAACTGCAAGCGCTCCGGTGATGGCGGACGTGTGACTGTGCAGGGGAAAAGGGCAATTGCCCTCATTAACACCCAAAAGGTGGTGGTGTGAGAGAGTTTTCTTGTCTAGTGCTCCGCCCGCGGTGACGCAGGCTCATCTGCTCACATCTGCACGTTTTCACCTCTGTGTCCCAGATGTGCATTGTCCTCAATTTTTAACTCTTCCGTTCCACTTGTTTTTGTGTTTCCATTTATTCAGTGGTTCCATGTTCAACCGTTTTTTGTTGCACTGGGGCACTGAGTTTCAACAGTGTTCTGTTCCTCTAACACCACGCTTCATTCAGACCTTGTTACCTTCTCGCTTTGTGCAGACGTACTTTGGTTCTGTGTGCACACATCTTTCCTTCATCTCTGCAAGTTTCCTCATGAGAATGCAAGTGCAACTTCAGTATTCACCCCTTGTTTGGGTACAGTACTATCTTTATGTGCTCTTTCAGAGGAAAAGCCAAGTTTTATCTGATTTCGCTTCAGCACGCGCAGTTCCTTTGGCCTTGGTTCAACCAGAAATCCGTTGATTTCGCACCTTGCTGAGCAATCACAGATCAAGGTTTTGAACATTTTTGTTTTGACAAAGTTGTGCACACATTGACAACGTAAACACTAAAAATTTCAGCAATTTAAAAATGACTGCAAAACACCATCACACGAACAAAACACTCACTTTGTCTGAAAACAGGAAGTGCAAGCAGGATTCAAATCACCTGAAAAGGGGTTTGTGAGTTGGCAAAAATTTATTTTTCACTGCTATCGATAGCTTTTTATCTGCCATACGACAGGTAAACAAGCAGGCGGATTTAGTTGACCACGGTGCTCTTGCCTTGAGGCATATCGCACAACAACCAACTTTTTGCAAATTTCTGAAATGTTTTCACGTTTCCCTTTGGTCTCTTTCTGTTCAAAGGACATGTATACCTATCAAGCATTTGTTGTGCTTTAGACAATGGAGCTGTTTGGAACTTTTAGATTTCAGTTGACAAGCGTTGAAGCAGACACTTTGCTTTGCATTTGAAATTTTTCTCAGCGTCATAATGTGTGCAAAACGGAACAGGACTGTTGTCGGGCTTCTTTCTTCCATGCGGGAGGAAATTTCTATTTGAACAGATTTGGCAGATTTTTCCCGAAGAGTTGTGAACATGACTGTCGGCATTCACTGAATGACTTCATTTGGAAGGACCACGGGGAGTTGGTTCGCTCTGTCAAGCAAAGCAGCGTTTTCCAATTGTTTGTCGCTGTGACAATTCCTTCGGGGTACGACATTTTGGTAGTTGCTCCGTTGCTTCTGAAGGGACAAAACAAATTCAAATGCAACAATCTGCACTCATAAAAACAGAGTAACGAATCGTGATGGAAACACTGGGTGCTTGGGGAAACACTGGGTGCTTGGCACTTTTGTCACCGTGGTTGGTCTGAGGGATAGTTGTTGCACCAAGTCCGTCGAAAATGAGCAAACAAACCAACATCGACAAAAAAGAAAATGAAAATACAATGCACTATCAATTGCCAACCACCTCTGTTTGATTTCGTTGCAAAAGTGTGCTCGGTGTTGTATCAATATCAGACTGCGATCAAACCAAACGTTTTCGCACCACGGGGCAACAAACATCACTGTCGTTTCGACAAGAGCGATTCTTCTGTTGATCCTGCAGACATAAACACGTGGTGACATATGCCCCTTCTGTGCATTGATCCCCAAAGGTAAATTGTTCAACTTGGGCGTTGAACGGTCTGGATCACAAGGCAAATCCCACTGGGAGGCAATTGTGCAGGGAAGACCAGTCTCCACAGACCAGAGCACAGTGTCGTTAGAGGCGAGTGTCTACTGGAGCTGACCATTCCCCTGGCTTGGGGATCAGGCGAATGGTCTCGTGATTGTCCACGTCGACCTCAAACACAAATGTCGTCGCACCTTTTCACACTCCTGTGTTTGACGAGAAACATGACTTGTCTTCAGCGGAACTGTTCGACAATATTTTAAATTTAAGAAAAACAGCGCGGAACAATGGAGCAGTTCCAATGCAAACTGGCTTCATTCTGCCTGGAGCCTGACGCCAGCATCACCCTCCACAAAAGGAAACTCTCAAGTTTGCTTTCCAAGCCACAGTTCCTGCGGCATGTTTGGTTTTGGGTGCCATTGTTAGTTTTCAAAAGAATAAAGAACAACTGCTGCAGGAATTACTGTGTGGTATTCGATGCTGTGATAGAAATTACACATTGAACGTGTGTGGAACATGACACGCATTCCAAGTTGATCTCTGACGTGAACATTGTGAACATTGTCTTGTCTTTTACCAAATCAGGAGGAGAAAAGGAAAGGACTTCCAGCGATGCAACATTGTGAGGATTGTCTCATTGACTTCCAACCAATGTGTTAATTGTTTCACAAATTTGTTGTGTATTTTCAGGCCAATTTCCTCATCCACACTGTGGTGGCGGGTGTCATCTGTGTGATCGGTCTTCTGGGAAACGCAGCGTCACTTTATGTACTGAACAAGGTATACAAACTCGTTTTCTGCCTCAATGTCCTCAAAATATACTTTTCGCCAGACCATGATAATGTATTTATGAGTTCCCACAAACATGTGGTGGACATGAAAAAGATAAATAGTCACAGAAGCATCACAGAAACCATGTCCTCCCTCTTGCTCACATTCATTCTGCTCTCCAAGTCGCGAATCAAGAGATGGCAATTACCGCAAATGTATCTGCAGGTGCAAGTGCGGGTCGCTTAAAGAGGAACTTACCCTTCTTGTTCACACAAGGCTGTCTTGTGAAGAAAATACACACATCATACCAGAGAAAAATTACCTCTCGAAAAGTTCAACAGTCAGAAAGAATACCTTGCTTGACAAGACAAAGCGCCAAAGCAAGCAAGGAAGACTGTACAACACTCGCTTTGAACATCCAGGTATGTTTTGCACAAAAAAATGAAAATTCAACTCTGATGTTTCACAGCAGTAGTTCTGTCGTCAAAATTTCAATGAGCAATCTGGGAACTAATTCCAGTCAACAGTGTGTGATTAATGAAACCCCACTTGATTTCACATCAAAAAAGTTCCCACTCCGACGGAGATACTTGTGAGCTTGTGAATCAAGTCAAGAGCAGATGGGAGTACATACATTTTCAACTTCTGTGTGTTATCCTATGTCACGTGTGCCTGCAGTCATTCAGGTGTTACGCCGAGCATCTTGAGTCGAGTGTCGAGAACAGTGCATGCATGGTTGCGTGCGCTGAGCAAATCACACAGGAACTTTTGAACGTTTTGTGGTATTCGGCGGTTGAAAAACCTCGTGTTGCTCTGAATGAAAGCAAAGTACCGGTACTCAGGTCGGACAAGAATCAGAAGAGAGAGAGAGAGAGAGAGAGAGAGAGAGAGAGAGAGAGAGAGAGCAATTCTCTTGGGAGTTGCTTTGCTGACGCCCAGCCACAAAACTTTCCCTTTTCGACAGTGCGTTGATCTGCGTGTGAGGAGCGAGCAACAATCAGGGTTCAGGAACACTTTTGTTTTTCAGGATCACCAATCTCCCGTTGCGACGTTTTTGCTGCAAATGCTGGCAGTAGTGGACAACATCTTCCTTTGTCTGTTCCTGCTCCTGTTCTCGCTGAAGCATCTCTTCTCCTACACTGGTGTTGCGAGGGGCAACTTGGCGTGGATCTACACCAGACTCTACACCTATCCTCTCCTCTTTATCACCCAAACCTCCACCATTTGGCTGACTGTGATAATAGCACTGAGGTAAGATTGCACAATTTGACCATTGTCTCTGAGACTGTGCGGGCAACAATGTGATATCAATATCAATTAGGAAACAAATTGGATTCTTTCCGCCCATGAGAGGTATTAGATGACACACAAAGAGCCTTTCAGGGCGAAGACTTCAATATCTGCTGATTGACATGCAAAACTGCAGTATTATGGGAGGTTGGGCTCTGGAATCAAAAGAGACAACGCAGGTTCTGAAAATCAGGGACACGCGACTCTCATTTGCGACCAACACAATATTTTATGGTTGTTGTTCTCCAAGCCCAAAGCATGGCCATGTATTTTTCAACTGCCTGCACAGCAAGGAGAGGTTTAAATTTGTTTTGCCTCTCACGTAGGGAATTACCTCTGTACTAATTGCTTTGTCTTTGCAGTCGTTACATCGCCTTGTGCCTGCCGTACAGAGCCTCCACACTGGTCACCATGCTGAATGCTAAGAAATGTGTAATAGCCGTCATTTCCTTCTCCTGCCTCTACAACCTTCCTCGCTACTTCGAAAGCTACCTGAGCGTAAAATACGACAACGGAACCCGTTCCGTCAACCTCATCCAGACGGTCCTGGGCAGTTCCAGGGTGTACCGGCTCGTCTACTTTGACATTCTGTATTACATCTTCAGCTTCGTTCTCCCATTGTTGCTGCTCATAGTGCTGAACACGCGCCTGATAGTGGCGTACAGGGCACTCCAGGCGAAGCGAGCCAAGATGAACCTGAGGCAAGAGTCTGACAACAATATCACGCTGGTCATGATCATTATAATCTTGTCCTTCATCATCTGTCAAGCGCCCGCGCGAATCGTGCAGATCGTCTGGAGCTACTCCTTCCCGGTCTGTCAGAGTTATCGGTTCTATGTGATACAAATCAGTACAGTGCTGGAGGTCCTCAACAGTTCCAACAACTTTTTCATCTACACCGCCTTCAGAAGACAGTTCCGCAGCGCTATGCTGGACACGTTCTGCCCCTGTAGCCATTGTTCCCGGCTCGAGGGTTTTGCACCTGTCAGTACAAATGGCAGAGCGACGACAACGACGACGTACACCACTACAGGAGACGACCAGCTCGACGAGAATTGCAAGGAAACATTTTGCTAACCAGCAGACTTGAGAGTGGCAGAAGTGAACCAATGGACTCATTGTGTCGATGAAAGTAGCAACTCAAACCCTTAGGGATGTCAATTAAGACGTCAGTGAAATCAATTGTGTATCAACGGAGAACAGACAAAAAGTAGCCCATTAGCAAAACAGTGCGTGGTTCGTGCAACACGAATCATGCATTCAACATTCGACATGGAATTTTGTCGTCGTTGATGGTGTTGAACATACCGTGTGCTTGTGTGTTGTTCGATGTTGATCAGTGGTTTCTCATCATGCCAAAATTGGTTTGCAAACATAGCTTGTCGGTGTCTTGTGGCAAGCTGTTGACCATCCATCACCGTTAATAGGATCCTCCTACCTTCTGTTAAAGATTACATGATGAACGGGGGAACATCGTGTAATGAACACTCTCCTTCGCACAGTAATGGGTTTAAATGTCCTTTGTACAATAGAAATTGTGTGAGGCACTTCATACTCGTGCAATGTTGTACATTAACGAATCAATAAAGTGTCCTGATCAGTTTGAGTGAACACATTATTGCTCAATTGTCTGCCTGAGAACAACTCAGCCCAGCAAATCATGCCACCACTTCAGCCCCTGAAACGACTCAGACTTTTCCTTGTGAGGTCAAGAAAAATGGACTTTTCCTTCTGTGACATTATTCTGGGCAAAACTTGTCTGCACTCAAAATTCCACAACAAAAGCGGTGTTCTGTACAAGCGCTACAAAGGGATTACGCAACCGTGCTTCTCTGGTATTGTGAGCAGCTTGGTCCCTAAATTATTGAAGTAAGTACTTTCAGGCAGATGCGCTGTTGAATATCTGACAGGCAAACGTTGGTTAACAACCCTGGATGATTTGTGTGTTGGGTGCTAACATCTTTGGTGGCTCAAGTCTGACCATAAATCTTTGATGAAGAAAGTAGAATGTGCAGAAGTAACGCTGAAAGCAAAAAGGACGCGTTTTTTGGCAAGCTCAATTTCTTCTGTTGATGTCTTCTTGAGGACAGATCCTCACATTCCAGATTCCTGGCCCCCGTGTCATTTCCTCAACCTGGCTGAGCAAAACTGCGTAATTACAAGCTGGAATGAATAATGAAGTGGCTAAACGAGTCAACAATGATTGCAGATCTAGACTCCTGCGTTCAGCTTTTCATCCGACCTCGCAATCCTCGCTTCATTTCTCACCAAAATTGTCATAAAGTTTGACTCGTCGTGACTGTGCTTGGCATCCCTAAAGCGTGTCACTCGGGGCAGTGTGACCTTTGCGGACAAAAATCCAGACCTCCCTCCGTTCCCTCTGCGGGCAGCGCTGTGACAGATCTTCAAATCTGCGCGGAAACAATGAAATATGAGGTGGCTTCAAAACGTTTAGTCGAACCCGATGCAGGGATTGTTGGCCAAATTGCATGGCAATCGCATTGAGTGTCCATTTCGAGCAAATGGTCTGTCTGAACCTGAATCCAAGTCCACGAACTCGTGACGCAAGGCTCACAAAGATGAAAAACGTGATAAATCAGCAAATCGTGCAGTTATTGTGAGGTGCTAAACATCAAAGATCAGCATGCCGAGAGCCATTGCTGCAGGCAAAACAAGAAAAACCGAAAGCAAACACGAACACCAGACTCCAACCGAAAAGCGGACTTCTGTGATCAATCTGGTGGCGCACAAAATCTCAGTCTGACAGTAAATGACACAACTGGACTTGGGTGGTCAAAGCATAAATCTGAGGGTGATGGGGTTCGAGTCTTGTGTCAGGGAATAGTCAGGAATGTTGCTGTTGGGCTGACGCACGAGGAGCCATGCTGTCAAGCCGAACAGATCGCACGAGTGAGCGCAGTTCACAAGTGCGACATTTCCACTGCAACGCACGCAAAGAACAAAAGAAATTGAGCAACGATATCGCACTTGTTTCTTGAAACTGATAAGCAAATGAGAACCCAGGAATAGCGTTCTCAACAAAAGGCCAAGACAGCTTCAAATTACCGGAAGCTTAGTGAGACGAAATATCAGAGAACCTTGTCAGTCAGGCACATAAACACAAAAGGTTATTCTGGTACCAGCCTAATTAAGGCGATTCCACGTCAGAAGTCATCCGGATTGAACTTTCAGCATCTGAGTTTGAGATCCAATTTCAGTCAACTTGCAGCTGCTGTTTTCATTCATGTTCTTTCCTTGTCGACAACGCTCTGGGCAAAAGGAGTCATATTTCTTGATGCACATCCTGTTTGTCCCAGAAAAGCAAGTAACTGCCAGAGAGGTCCCACACAGTTTTGGAATTTTTTCGTTTCCACATTCTTCTCTTTGTTACTTCTCACTCCATTTTCCCCTGTATTTTTACCCACGAAACAACGTGGAGATGTGAAAGAACTTCAGCGTCTTTGTTGGCGAATCAATGAAGGGGAACACTGAATGGAACTCGAAACAGATGGAAAAAACTTTGTTCAACATCCGGAAGGGCAGCGCTGCACCAAACAGCCACACAGACAAAGCCAGGAGAAACTGCCCGACCGAGTGAATGCAAAATGGACGCAGGCAACGTCGTGCTGAGAAAAATTGAACAATGTTTCAAATGTGCGTCAAACATGGCAAAGGCCACCAGCTGCGTTCCTCGAGTGAAAGAGGAAGGAGCGGTAGTGTTGCAGACGGCGGAACACGACGCGCGCCGCACCAAATTTGAGTGACGTGAAGATGTCCTTGCTGCTGAAAACGACCGTCACCCATTCCCTGCAATTTTGTAAGCATCCAGAATCTGAGACATCTGAACAGCAGACGTCAAGCAGGACATGCCAAAGCATTATGTCTATAAACTGCCGTCCACCTCGACCGACTTCAGTCTTCAGTTACAGCCGCATGACTCCGAAAGGAAAGCGAACGTCGAGCCGTGCCGTGGTTGGAGAGGACAAATCACCATTTTCACAACACGATACAGCTCTTTTTAGAGAACCAGACCAGCAGAGTCGGGAAAAAGTACTGGTCTTGAATAAATCAAAGGGATTGGACAACTCTTAAAATTGCTTTCTGTTTCCTCGCACCCATTGTCCAATTGTTTTTGTGGCATACACGGGAGATCAGGGCTGCTCACCCGAGCGTGCGTATTGGCCATTGAAAACCTAATTTCGCTGCTCTTGCGGGTCTGGGTAAACAACCTTTGTGTTGATCTCAGGTCTCTGTCGACATGCAATAAAATCCCTCAAAGAAAGTAGGGACAAGCACTGCAGCAACTAACTGGAAGGACACACAACTTGTCAAGAGGGTTCCACCAGAAGGTGTTTGGTGCCACCAATTCTGATTTCATTTCATAAGACCAACTTTTCGGCTGTTTGAAACAGTGAAGAGTAAAAATATGAAAAGGACAACAAACAGGTTCCGTCAGGCTTCGTGGAACTTGCTGGGTGAAGAACAGCCCTGGCACAGGTTCTGGGTGATCCCAATCTGAGACCGTGGTATGCCACTCACAAAAACAGGGCCAAGATAACATTCGAGAGTTCTGTTTCTGGATGAGCTTGACACTCCACCACAACTGAAGTTGTGCGTTTTTGGGCGCTAACAGAACATCTGCATGTGCTGTTGATTATCAGGCCTCGATCGTGCGTTGTTCCAGTCTGAGGAGTACTGTTTATAACCAGTTTCTTTCGGTCACTGTTTCTGGTCAAGATCTCGTTGAGATGTCTTTTGAGGAAGGCTCGCAGTAAGTGTGATGGATCCACATCCGTCAGCGGCAAATGGCCACTTGGCACTGATGCCAAGACAATAGAATTGTACGAACTCAAAACTAGTTTTTGGACACTACAGAACGAGTCAAAAATGAAGAAAAACCTTCTTCCAACAACTGCGTTGCTGGGCCAATGCACAGTGCATTTCAGGTGGGACCGCCAAGGAATTATCTCAGAACGAAGCAGCCCAAGCTTTTCACAACCAGGGAATGCACATTAATGTGTCTCTTTACCTAAAAGCCTTTTGTCACTTCGTGGGGGAAAGGAAGTCTCTGGCACAACGTCGTCATAAACATCAAATATTGATAAATGTCAGCCGCATTTGCTTCGTATAAAAGCATTTAGCAATTAAACACTTTTTTATTTGAAGACAAACGACCAACTGAAACCAATTAAAACATTTTCAGCCGTACACTGGCCTGAATTACAAAGAACAATACACAAATAAAAAGCAAAACAGAAGGAAGCGGTTGAAAGCCAAGTCATGTTGTCCAATAAAAATGTTACCAACGGTGACATTTTCATGAGGATTGTGTGGAAACTTTTTCAACGCTTCAGAAATGCCAGCTTGTGGGCGATTCAGATGTCCACGTTTTAGCGCGTGTTCCCGAGCAAGCAGCCGGAATACTCTCGTACAGACATCTGTGAGAAAATGTGGTGTGACACTTGGGTCAGGTTTTTGGTACAAATCTTGGGTTTTACAGTCTATTTTCCCAAAGAAAAGAACAACTTTTTTTTTCATTCCTTGTTTGGGGTGCAGTTGGGGGTCAAAGTCATGAAATTTTGTTGAAAAAAAAAGGGTTTGCAATGAGACCTTTCTGCACTTGTTTGGAATATATTGCGGGCTTGTTCTGCACAATTTAATGACAAAATAAGCATGTGCCGCAATAAATTCCAATCATGTTGGTGTTAAGATTTTGTAAATTGGTCAGGTATGGTGGAGCCGCAGCAAGATGTTTTTCATGTTGCTGTGTGAGAAGGTTGTTGATGGACTTGATGGGTCAAACGAGTTTTGGAAATTCTCCTATTCAGTGTTTGTGCAAAAATGCAAGTCGAACGAGTGACCAAAATGAGTGACTCAAAAGAGTTCAACCATTGAAAAGCCCAGAGTCCTGTGTTTAAATGTCATTTTTCAATCAGAATGTACCCCAATGTTGATGTGCGGTTGAGTTAGTTCTTCAAGGCTGAGGCAGACCTCTGGAGATGTTGGACGTAACTGCAGCGCTGCAACGATTGTGACAAACAACGAAAACAAGAAAAAGCGAGAATTAAACACAACTTTCGTGTCACCACACGGGAAACACACATGACAGGACTGAATGTAGCCCTTTGACCAGTCCCTTTCAGAGAAATTTGTTGGATTGACCGAAGCCCGCTGTTGTGGCAGACGAATGTCGTGTCCTGGAGGAAATTAAGTTTTGAACTTCAATACGGACCATTTGACAAGTTAGCAGTGGTCTGGTCCGTTGTCTGGAAGCCCAAGAAAACAATTTTTTCCTTGAATCCACGCACAGTCATCCTTCCCAGTCTCCATTCAGCACGCTGTCGGCCACATCGTAATGACTTCACCCTCTTCTTTGACCAAACAACTTGAAACATTGGCAAAATAAAAAATTAATTTGTGAAACTTGGGTTTGTTCATTGTCAGACTGAATGGCCTTGGTTGCTCGGAGATGACAACACACTGCAGTTGACAAGAACCAGTGCTCAAGGCCACTGCTGGTGCAACGTTTGGTGACTCACTGTTTTATATGATTTTCTGATCGCAGTTGATTCTGACACAATGTGAATTGAATTACAACAAAAAATGTTACTCTGGATTGATGATTGAAAGCTGAGATAACCTTCAACAGTGTTTCTTTCAGTAAAGTATTCTTCCCTTGCACAGTTGATTCCAAAACAAACAGAATTGTAAGTTTGTCAAACAAGAAGTCAAGATAATCTGAGAATGGTGTCACCACAACAGCATTCCTCTCTGGTTTTGGGGTTGTGAATGAGATTCTCTTATTCCAGATGATTCCAAAAGATTTAAATGGGAGTTTTGTCAAGAGAAGAAGCTGAGTCATCCTTTAAAGAAAGCAATCTTCACGATCCCTCACAATTCCAGTGCAAACAAATAACTTGCGTCCCAATTGGAAGTTGAGATATGCCTCAAACAAAGTTTTCTTGGCAACGACATCCTTCCTTGGTGACGGGGTCGATTGATGAGATTGCCTGGCCCTGGATGGTTTCAGCATAAAATAAACTGAATCTCTATGTCAATTAGAAGCTGAGTTGTCCACATAACAATGTTTCTCGAGCAATGGCATTCTTCTCTGTCGATGTGACATTTTTCAAAATGATTGAAAAGCACATTTTAATTTGCATTTCTGACTTGCTCCGTTGTGAAGTTGGCCCTCCTGCTACAGGGAGAAAAGGTCTTTTTTGGAACAAGACACATTGCCTTTCTGGGCCAAACGGGATTTATTGCAAGCCAATTTCTTGGTGCTGTGGCTTCAAGGGACATCGAACAAGTGGCGTGCCTGGGTTGGTTTTGTTGGATGCATGCAGAGGGTCACAGGAACTTTTTGAATTCGCTGAGGTGAACTTCGCCAGATTGCTATGAACAAATTGTTGTGACACTTTCAACTCTCGTCCAGGACAAATCCTGGCTGAACCAACACCCAGCCAAAAGGTGTCCGGTTCGAGATGCTGTCATCTCAGGGTTGCAAAACCATTTGTCGCACAAAAAGCAATTTCGCGTCAGGAAGAAGCTGCTCAATAAGATGAGATTACAAAAATCAGCAAACTGAAATATTAATGAGCTTTTGATTGCACCTGCAGGGTGTTTGAAACTTACTGCACTTCCACAAACTTCTCATACATTCAACACAAAATTTGAATCTTTGGATTGAAAAGTAAAGAGGAACAACGTGTTAGATGCTGGTGCATTTTTTCTGAGTTTGCCAGTCGTTCTCAGAGTTTCACCCTCTCATCGTATGCATGTAGGCAAGCGATAAACCACAACCACGCAGATGAAGAAAATAAATCAGATGCCTGCTTGTGCTTGCAGCTGCTGAAAGAGACTTGTAGTTTTGTTGTCTGATTGTGCGATCACTGTATCGCAATGGATTTCGACCTCTGATGCATGTACGTGCCTTGTAGATCTACGTGTGGAAAAGAATCAGTGATCTCCCAACCTTTGCTCATTCTGCGTCAGCAGAATAGTGTGTTCAATGAATACGAAATGTGAGTTGATGCTTATTGACTCCTGTCAGGCGAAACAACTTTTGTTGGGTTGGACTGGGACAGAAACACTCCCATGGATAGACCTGCGACACGTCTTTCACCATCGGCGACTTCTTATGCAGTGTTCAGCCACTTTGTGTTGCCTTATGCTGGAGCGGCAAAACCTTGCCAGGGGACACTGCGCTTTCAGTAATTAAACATGCCTGCAGCTGTGACACCTACGCAGCGAATCGAAAGCCTGACATTGCTGTGAGATTGCCTTGTGTTGAAAACCCAACTTTGACTGCTTCACGCGAGGGAATCGGAAACAAGTGGAGGCTTCAGTTTCAAAGACAAGACGACACTTCAAGTCATCATGACACCCTCAAGCTTCACATCTGGGAGGTTCGGTACGACGCTGAAAATGAAAACCTGCTGAATATGTCACAACAACAGCAATCTTCTGCAATTTCTAAAAAAAGTGGAAGTTTGTCAAGGTCTAAACATCTGGGAAACCACCCAGTCTCCCGCGCTTGCTGATGTTCTCTGAGCATTCCGTTGGTGCTCCACAGCACAAAATGCTCGGGAGCCTTTTGCCACTTTGGACCACTTCAGAGGTGGGAGTGACTGGTGCACTCGAGAGAAAGGACGTGAGTCCACCACATGCAAAAACGGACAGAAAAACATCAAAGTACGTGTGCGTTTTGTTGACAATTGCAGTCGAAAAAATCTGGTGCTGCCGGTACGCTGTTGAAAGACACCTTTGCTTTTCGCAAGTTTCTTTCTTCCTGATGACAACAGAGTCTGCAAAAGTCGGACTCTGCTGCCCTGTCCCTGTCATGGGACAAAAAGAGCAAGAAAAGAGAAAAGCACGCTTTTTTCGTCACAGCCATCCCTCTGAGAATATGGTTGAGTTGGAGGACAAGAGGTGGCCTCGCAAACAGACATTTTACACACACTTTGGAGCTGTTCGTGCACATTGAAGTTGGTGTTTCAATTCTTCTGTTTCGCATGTCTTGAAAAGTTTTGAAAAGCTTGCTTTGTGATGATGCTGGCGCGTGGGTGTCTTTTGTCCGTTCATTCAGTTGTTCTTTGATTCTCAGCCGTGCACTTTGAGATTCCTGTCAAAGCTCAAAAGTCTGCTTGCTGTTGCCCGCCTGACGAGGAAGGCCTTGAACAGAGGCAAATTTATGCAAAGGGTTGGCTCAAGCTGCTCCCTCTGTGATTGTGAAGAGGAGAGATACAAACGAGACTCATGCTTCACTTGGTTCCGAAGGTTTCCGACGCACAAACAACCTCATACGCGTGGGTATCGTGTGGGTCAAACACTTCTTGTGTCGAAAAATCTGAAACAAAACAGATACTCAAGGGAGTCATGGGCGCTCGCCCCTTCTCTTGTCCAAAAATTATCAATGGCGTAGAAGGCCCCTCAAAAGTGGGTGGGGATGAGTTGGTGGCACCAACACATGTACAGGATCCACGGGACAAGGGATTTTAGCCCCTTGAAACTGATATCCTCAATTGGCTGAGATGGCTAGCAGTCTATTTTTTTTTGGGGGGGGGGTCCTCTCCGTATTGGCCAAACCCACGTGGTCATGGAAATCTCACCCCCCTCTCCACAGTCAGTCGACCCCTCATGTTTGGCAATCCCGCATTTTCAGCAACTTTGTGTGGTGGAATATTTTTAGTGTCGCCCAAATCTGGTTTTGCTTCAATCAGTTCCACACTTTCTCTGAGTGGGTTTCTCTTCTTTCTTTTTCCCTTTTGCAAAATTTGACATTGACGGGAGTTTCACGAGGCGTTGGCACTCGCTCGAGTGTTGACATCTTCGCTGATGCGTGTGGTGTGGAAGTGCGTTAGTGTGGACACACGCAGTACACGGACAATATTTCCGGATTTGAGTGGGCACCGTTGTGGCAGTTGGCATGCAAACATAAATATCACAGCCACGACGAATTTAGCAGTGGATGTGACTTTTTTCCTGAAACTTGGAAAACAGCCCGTCATTTAGTTTCACCACGTTCACTTAACAAGCAGCCGAAGAAACAACACGCAGATGTACACAACTCGTGGAAATTTTTCATATCTCGCGGCGGACACAATTCTGTACAACTATTAATGTTGGAAATTGGATCGTAAGAGCTGTCATCTTTTTATTGCTGAGCCTCAGACCTATCAGCGAAGGTACGGTAATTGTCTTCATGCAGCTCATGACAAGCTTTATGCGGTCTCCAGTGCTCCAATTACATGGTGACAGCATTCCCTCACGAAAGACCGGAAAAAGTGGGCACATTCTGGATTACCGGACCCATGTACGTGATTCGCGAACCGTGATGGCGGGTGGGGCCTCACGTGCAGTTCACACTTCAGACAAATGCTTTCGCTTCGGATTTCTGTGTCAGAGTCACAAATCGTTTCTTCAAGAAGCAACATGTGCCTGCAAATCACAACACATTGTTTTTCATGGGGCTTGTTTCTTTGCACTGTAATTCTGTTGGATTTTCTTTCAGATGGATTCAGGGTTCAGAGTAAAATGTCCCATTGCGTCTGGACGTTCAGCACCCTCCGGCTCTGCCCCCACACCCGATAGGTCTGGTTCTCAGAGCTTTTGAAAGCAAGACAAGTTTCCTTGTGTGTAATTTGCTCAGTGCGTCATTCGAGTTTCTTGCCGTTCCAGTGTGGTACATTGCACGCATGAGTAGGCTATAGTATAGGCAAGTTGACCGTTTGGGAAACGACTTCCGGCATTCGTTCGATTCCGTCGAAACTATCGGTGCATTGTGAACCTGAGAAAAAGAAAAAAAAAACACAGACAAAAGTTTTGCTTGTATTTTGGATGTGCAGTCGAACGGTGGCATCAGCTCGGTCCTCAGAGAACCCCACCTCACACACTGCTCCGTGGCAACTTGTGGGCTTCTTTCGCTTATTCAGAGCCAAAAGCACCTCCACCGCCACGAAGCCCATTCGGGTGTTGCCTGTCTTAGACAATGACAGAACTTTCGAGCGCTTGTACAACCTCATATCGAAAAGAATGTGACTCAGATGCATTGATGCTTGGTTGATCAACTTTGGTGCTTCAGAAGAATATCACGGTTCCGTTCTCCTCATTGTCCAACACATGGAATGTCTTGTGAAAGGAGCACTTTTTGCTCACCCGGGGAGGTCGGATTGAGTTGTCAAAAATTGCATGTTGAACACAAAAGAGACCAGTACTCTTAACAACTGCCACACGACCAACGATATACGTTTGAAATGCACTCGCCATCCGTCACACCTTCATCCAAGACAAATCCTTTGCGACAGTGACATGTTGTGCGAGGTAAAAATCGTACGAGGCCTGTCAATTATGTTGCCACTGTTTCGCCCAAAAGTACCCGAAGTATGCGGGCGTTTTTGACCAAATTTTGGCAATGGCTAAAGTGAAGACTTCACTTTCCACCAATTGAGAGTCTCCCACAAGTGATCAGGTCGATCCCAGAGGTCACGGAAATAGGTCGCACAGAATTGTGATGGCGACTGCACATGCAGCCAACAAAGTTCCGTGAGTAACAAAGGTGTTTTTTGGCAATGCAATGAAGGTTTTTCTGCTTGTTTTTATTTTGGTCTTCTTGCTGTCCATCATGAGCAAGGAAAGGCATCACGAGCAGCGTGTCAGTTTAAAGTTTTTGACCAAAAGTGGACTGAAGGCGGTGGACTGTTGGAGGAAGCTGAAGGACGTCTTCGGAGGGGAGACCATGTCAGAATCTCAGGTCAGAGTTTGGTGGAGAAGGTTCAAAAATGGGCAAGAAGAGACTGCTGATCGACCCAAAACAGGAAGGCCTCGTTCAAAGAGGACACACCCCAACACAGCCAGAATTTAACAATTGGTTCAAGAAGACGGGCATTGCAGCATCTGTGGTTTGGCAGGAGTCACAGGGATGTCGAGGGGCACAGTTTGGACAATCATCAAAAAAGACCTCAAGCTGCATCACAGGAGTGCTTGCATGGTTCCACACCTTCTGACAGAGGAGCAAAAAGCATTTCGGAAACGGATTTGTGAGGAAAATTTGGCATTGATCAGGGAGAATCCAGAGGAGATTCTTGCGCGCATCATCACTTGCGATGAGACCTGGATCGCCACCTTTGAACCAGAGACAAAGAAACAGTCATCTGCCTGGATTTTGCCCGATGAGGAACCACCCAAAAAAGCCAGAAGACAGCACGGACAGCAGAAAACAATGATGACTCTTTTCTTTGACTTTCAAGGAACTGTGCACTGTGAGTTTCTGCAGCCCGGAGACACAATCCGGTCCGAGGACTACTGCGACACCCTGTCCAGGATGAAGGAGTCAGTGCGCCGCAAACGACCCCACCTGTGGGCCAGGAAAGCAGATGGCTGCCACTCCTTCCTCTTGCATCAAGACAATGCGAGTCCCCACATATCTGTGTTCACTCTTGGGAAGTTGGGGGAGTGGGGGATTGACCTTTTGGCCCACCCCCCCTACTCCCCTGACCTCGCACCTTGCGATTTTGCGATGTTTCCGAAGCTCAA
>JAAUXT010002094.1_pt1 | contig 24483 bp, 25 predicted proteins | sample 7278171 | NCBI WGS metagenome assembly JAAUXT01 (sample SAMN14350112, study PRJNA611818) | marine sediment metagenome | isolation source: surface marine sediment (1.8m) | place: French Polynesia: Moorea | collected 2018-08
AAACGTGGGAGACGGGGAGAGTTGAGGCCTGACCCTTCCGACTTCGTACAAATATTTGAAACATTTGAGCTCGTAGACAAACTGTATTCGGGGGTTTTGGGGCTCAGGCCTTGGTCCCTTCCGGACTCGGCCCTGGTTGACCACGACACGAACAAAAACATCTTTCTTACACGTAGTGAGAATGCTTTTGTGCTCTGGAGGCAAACCATCCGTGCAAGAATTTTGTTCTGAGAGCAATGTTTTGTGATTTAGTGGCAACTGACAAAATCAAGTTTGAGTTTTTCATGCAACTTTGAAAACTTTTGGTGCAACAAGAAACAACGACAATTGTATTCTTGCCTTATGATGAAAACACAGTTGAGATTTTCAAATTATAATTTGAGAACAAGAAAAAGTGTGAATAATTATTACGGTACCCACTCTTAACACTATTTTGCAGGCATGAATCTGACATGTCAAGCGGCGCTGCGAACATATCGTCCATTTACCTCTTTCGTTGTAAAGCAATAAAGCACTGCGACTAGCAAACCCTGGGAAAAGAAGAGCAGAAAAAAGATCATTTCACTGACATTGTCTTGCTCCAGAAGGCGCCTTTTCTCTGGGTGGTATTTTTCAATTTTTTGTGTGGCAGGACTTGGAAAAGCAACTAAAGTTGCGAAACTGCAGCACAAGTTTCTTTCGTGTGAGGTTGAGATCTTTCGGTTCATTCAGGATCGGCAAACACAAGTAAACATTCTGATGACGTCTACGCAACGTTCCTAAAAGGTTTGAACCTGACACCGCAGCGTAAATAGAAACCTGAGAATGCAGGATGTAAGGCTGCAGATCACAAAGAGTAATTTGGCCAGGCTGGAGAAATTGTGCAACCTCTCCTTGCCTGCACATGTGAGTGGCGCGCAAACAAAGCAGCTTTTTTCGCACAATCCTCAATTGCGAAACACAAGACACTGTCACTTGTATTTCGCCTGCATCACTCCCACAAAGTAACCGAGATTTCTTCCTTTTTCGTCGATTGAGCAAAGCCTGACTTTCTTCCGATCATTTGAAATTTTGAATCGGATTCTCAAGGAACACAACAGAACAAAACAGTGTCACCGAGATCTGGTGTGGCAGCTCGCAACAACAAACAAAACTTTCTGGAAGAAGGCCCAATATTGCAGAAAAAACTTGCTTCTTTCGTGATGTGGACATTGCGCCCTTTTCAGGGGCACCTGGTGAGTGTGAGGCGAAAGGTAGGACCCTGTGAAAGTTGCCGACAAACAAAGCGCATTGCAACAACGCGATTCGTTGACCGACCAATCGCGTTGTTGGTTGGAAACACAAACCATCTGTTCCCGTTCCTGAAGTCTTCCGAATATCAAACCCTTTCTACCTTACAAACACAATTAGTCCTGTGTGTTGTGTCAAAGCTGAATAAAATTTCTACCTGTGTGCTGGAGAATGTGCTGGATATAATTTCGTACGGCGGCCAATACTGAGGGCGGTAGACGATGAAGAGAAACTGGAGGCCAAACAGAGGAATCAGACTCAGGGTGGCCCGCAGAGCGTGCCTGGAAGAAGAAACTCGAATGCAGAGGGTCTCCAGAACCTGCGCACAATCGCAGCAAACCTGAATATTTCAGATTCAGAGTGAACATGAACTGCACTGGTTCTGGCCAGACCGCTCCTTCTTTGCACTGGGGTTCATCACATCTGTGGGGTGCAACAGCTGGGAAGAGAAAGGGTCCCAACGACACCTTTGTTGGTCTGGGTCAGACATGCTCTTGGGCATCTTTGTTCGACAACCTGCACGCTTCATCTGGAAAGACGTGTCCTCTGGACCTTGTTGCTTCCATAGGGGTGCCCAAGGAATTTTCTTTCTCCCATCCAAATGCTACGCCAGCTTTGGTGCTTCACAGTGAAAAGCAATTGTACCCAGAACGAGGAGCTTCATTCATCAAAGAGTCAATGCATTAATTTCTGTGAGGAAAGAGTGGTACGTAATTTATGGTCACAGTGGAGGTACGTTTGCTGAAAAGTTGAAGTCACCTCAGCACTTGCACTCGTCTGTCGCTGGAATGAGATCTGAGTTTGGTGCACAGGTTGTACTCGATCGAAATCAGGAACACAAAGTTGCTCTGAAATAAGATGGAAAACTGAGCTGCCTCTTGCTGCTGGCACACGTCTCTTGGACCCGACGAACCCTCATCACAAGACTTCTCTCTCACCGCCAGGCTGAGCACATTCGGGATCATGTAGATGAACTCGACGACATTCAGCCCACTATCAATCCAACATCTGAAAAAAAGCGAACAAGTTTTGACCGATTTGAGCTCTGCTTGTGTCGTTTCCTCAATGAAAGTGAGTCAACAAAGACCATTCATAAAGGTCGCCAAAGATTAGTCCATGTTGCTGAGAGCAATTCTTTCCGGTACCTTCCGCCTTGTCCCAGTGCCAGCCTGATGACAACGTAAGCTGTGATCGTCGCGGCGGGCAGAGCTGCAATTCCACCCAACGTTTGTGACATTTCCGTATCGATTTCTCGAAATGCATCAAACGAGAACTTCTGGATTCTTCAAGGGTTTTTTCCCCCTCGGTTTCCCTCTTTGTGTGCGGTTCGAGCCCGTACTCGTAATTGCTTGCTCCAACAAGAAAGTAGATCTTTGAGCACAGGCACGTCACGAGGCTTTGTGCCCTGGGGGGAGCCACAGGTAGGACCGAAAGAATACCTTTCCAGTAAGGGCGTACCCCCGTGGGACGTACCCAAAATTGTGTCCAGGGGATTGGACTTCTCCTCTCCCCGCCTGAGATAGCCCCGCACATGCAGGCATTTCACTGCAGTGCATAACACAGGCTCACTCCGAAGGACGCGCCTGGGTAAAAATGAGCAGAATGTTTTTACCCCAGCTGATAACGAAATATTTGACGAGATTCTCCCTCACTCCAACACTGAGTACGTTTGAAATTCTGCGATACAGGTACAATCCGACGGAAAACATGCACATATAGGTCGTGCTTCGAAAGTATTTGGAAGAAGTGTGCAAAGCCCGACACCATATCTGAAAGAAGAAATGGCGTTGTGTCTATTCGAGTATCATTTACGACTCCAAAACAGACGGAGCTGCGTTTTGGGGTGCCCCTTTTCAGGTTCTTTTTCCCACGTCTACCAACACACACAAGCGGCCAGTAAATTGCTCGTTTCCTGGCGACATTTACCCAGCGGAAGTGACTTCCATATGTAGAGCCAGTGATCAGATTATCATTGTTTGCAAAGCCTTTGTCATGTAATGTCGTCTGTGTGCACAATTCCCATCAATCTCATTGTCCCAACAACAACAGATGAATTTTACTCTCGTTTTGACTGCGTGTTGGCGAAACATCCTAGTTTCCATTGAATTTGCCTCAGATATCCGACTCAGAACAAACCCGTTTGCGAACAGTTGCTGCAAACTTGGACTGGAAATGAATTGCGCTTGTGGTTGTGCATGCAATTCACGAAAACAATCTTCTTTATAAGTCAGAAACAACGATGCAATGCTTGAAGACATTGGCACACGGCAAAAATCGTGGAGATGTTCTTGTTCCCAAGAGGTAAAGAGGTGTTTATGTGTGCGGAGTACACCCGTATTTGGTTGACGCTTGTGAATCCATGTGCGATACTCACAGGATTTCTTATGTAAAGGACATTTCCATCCTTTTTGACTGTGAGTCCATTGTAATATATGTAGTTGAATCCGATACTGAACACACCCGTGGCGATGAAGGAAGCGAACAAGTTTATGTGCAGAAGTTGACTGTCTCGGCTCAAGGAATCTCGTCGGACGTTCCTGAAACGAACAAACATGTAGCAAGTAGAGCGCCAGAACAAAGCTCTTCACGAACGCAATTCCTCAGATTGTGCAGCCTCGTGGATGGCATCGGTCTCTGCAACTCGCACACAAGCTGCCGAGTCAGTTCGATTGACCGTTGCTTGGAACAAGACATGTTCGTTTGATTAAAAATCTCGCTGGTGTCCGTCCTTTGTTCGATGCATGATCAGGTTGTTGCACATTCTACGTCAAGGAAAATATAATTCTGGGTGTGTACCTGTGCGATGTTGGAAGGCTCTGAACAGGCTTCAGCTTGAACCTACTTTGTGGAACTTCTTTGAGTTCAAAGCAGTGGTTCAATCAAACTGTAAGAATCGCAATTGATTCTTTTCATGGTTTTGACCCAGTTTCTGCAGATTTATCACAATTGTCATTTCATTTGCTGCGCCAGCTGTCTCATGAATTGCAGGAACAAGCACATAATTGTTTGTTAGATGATAACCTGAACATTTTGTGCAGTGTGTTCCTGTGTGGCGGCCTGTCGTGTTTATTCAGCGTGATAATCACAGCTTCCTGCGAACGGTTCGTGTCAGCGACAAGAGGTGAACAGTTCGGTTCTGCGCCTTGTGTATTGGCAATTACACAGAAAGTTTGATCTGAGTGAATGTGTCTGTTTTTCACAACTCCAAGACTGAGTGAGTGAGTCTCAGGTTGTGGGGAGATTTGATTAAATGCTACTGCAGCCTGGGCCCAGCAGTTTCATTTGCAAATGGATACTGGATATATATGGCTCAACGGGGAACAGTAAACGTAGCCGAGATCTCTGTACATTTCGCCAATGTGCGCACACGACGAGAACGCCGTGTCCTACCTTGTTCCCACGGTGAGGGTGATGGCAAAAAACAAGGCTATAACACTCAAGGCATGTCCTGTCCAGTCAATGTAGAGTCCGATCTTCAAAACGAAAGTATTTGTCTGAAAACAAAACGAATCATCCCAACAATGAGGTACTTTGTAATTCCTGGAGATTAGCACGATGAGAGTGATGAAACACCGCGAAACCGTCAGCGTAAATCTGCGAAGGACCATCTGAGACTTCGCCTGCGGCTCGTGGCTGGATCTCAACACCTGCGATAGTCTTCTGATTCACACCAGAATTTGTCCCCTGATTGCGAAAGTGATGCAGTTTGTGTTCCCATTGGCCTCGTGGGATTTTGCATGTGCAACCGACAGGCCATCGAGCCTCTGGTTTGATTTCACGAAATTCGAGTGAAAAATGCTCGAACTTAATTTTTGGATGTGTGTGTGCGTGAGTGCAGACACAGACGTGCAGATGAGATAAGTCTTATTCAGTGCAAATTCGACAGATTCCAGTGGAAAAGCCAGAATCGTAGCAGGCAAGCACATTCACACGCAAGAATCGAGGTTTGAGTTTGTCAGAAGGGTTTCAACAACACGCAACCTTCAAAAAAGCAACTCACCCTGGTTTCAAAGCAGTCAGAGTAATCGGTAACTTCCAAGCCGTGATATTCATGTCTTGCCCATCCTCCGGTGAGAGAGCACTCTTTTCTTGCTTTTGCTGTCCAAGGGACAAAAAGAACAATGGTTGGCTATATCAGAGTCTTATCCTTGATTCACCAGCAATAACCAAGAGGCAGGCGGCACCAAGTGCCTGACCTCATCGGTGCCAAAAAATTCTATTTTTCATCTCACCAGCTTTGCGGACTTTTCTTTTTCAGTTTAATTTCCATAAAGTCAGCTTTATCACTTACGCAATCTCCATGCCACCCTGGGGTTGGTGTAATGAGTGGGACAGAGCTCGGTGAGAGAGTCCCCTGGACGTCCTCCGCGCCAGCACGCCACACCATCCCACGTCATTGGACACGAACTCTCTGCAAACAACGCTGAGGTCTCGCACGGAAGGGGCAACGCTGATCTGGTTTTGGAGGTGGGAGCGACTTTTCAGTGGTGTCCGATTTGAACTCCAAATATTTGGAAGGAAATAAATCTGCACCTTTGGTGCAACATCGGGGGACAAGCAGATGGGGGCGCAGACGCGTCCCCTGAACCCGGAGTCACACACGAACACAAACTGTCTGAGATTTTGGGACAGCTTTCGCAAAGATAATTAACAATGTTCTGTGTTCCTATTTTGAGCGTATCCATCATGAAGGAACTGCTTGAAACCGATTAGCATTCAACCAGTGCACCCGCCAGTGGAACTTTGCGTGCATTGACATGTTAGCAAATTTCCGTGGCGCTGTTGCATAAATTTTGGTGGTTCTCTTGACAAGTTAATTGCGACAAGCAGACAACATGTCTGCAAGCAAATTAGGCAACAGAAAGCCAATGACTCTTTTTATGTCTTTCTGGACCAAACAGAGGAAAGTAAAAATGCGAGGCTCACGATCAGTTTCGTCACGTAACATCATTGTGCAGCAGCGTTGAGCCGCAAAGCAGCAGTGCCTCCACTTGTTGCACTCCGCCTCGCTCAGATCCGCAGCGCCGCACACTGGAGAAGGAGTGATTCCCGGATCAGCCGGGAAGGACACGTTCTGCAGTGTCTTGTGATGGAGCCAAAATGGCGGAGCTGGGGGCCGGTCCATCCGGAGCGACTTCTTGTCCAGAAGTACTTGAACAAAGCATTTAGCGCAGGTGTAATTAGAAAAGTCTGCCTCTGTCAGGTTGTTGAGCCAGCTGTCTCTGCACGTGTTGGTTGGAAGTGCAGTGCACACCTGCAATGGCACCGGAAAACATCTTAAATTTTGATGTTTCTTGAAAATTGTTTGTTCTTGTTTTGATCGTGAATCCAGTGTGTTTCGACATTTTCGCTGTGACGGTTATTGGGTTTGAAAATTCCCCCCCCCCCCAAAAAAAAAACAATTGTGCTTTTGGCCTTCTTGGTGTGGTGTGTCCCCAAACACTGTTTCAGCTTGTGCAAGTTGGGCTGACATATACGGAGCCCGTGGGTTTTGGCTTCCGTATTTTCATTCACTTGAGAATTTATTTGCCATTTACGAGATGGATGGCACCTTCCAGATACATAAAGCTCCTCATTGCAAGAATGGTCGTGGCAAACCAATGAAAGAAGCAGTGAAGCCAGAGGTTTCATGAGATTTTGCCAGAGGAAACTTGTCACTGGTCATGCATGGACGTGTACACGCGTGAGCACAAGAAATAAAATGGGCAAAATTTCATTTGTTTTTCGCGTTCAACCCTGGATCTCGGACTGAAAGAAAACTCTTTCACCTTGCAGGACCACTCCCTCTTGGGGGTCCTGTGAGAAGGAACAAAGTTGGGCTGTTCTGTTGGGTACAACAGCTTGGTTATTTGTTTCTTTCTTAGTTTCATTCCTTCTTTCTTGCTTTGAGAGAGAGACACACACATACGAGTGTACACACACAGAAGGAATCAAGTTGTGGTCTTTTTGACAATGGCAGCTGGAGGACCTTGCGACGGAAACCTGATGGCCTCTGACTCAATTCAGTTTGCGTGCTTTATGTTCTAAAGTTGGAATTGGTCTCCATCCGGAACAAGATGCCCCTTTACACCAATCCTGTATCGGAAAGAGAACAATGAATTCGCTAAATCTAGTCTTGGCGTTTCATGAAATTTCTTGTCAACTGAGAATTTTACGTCAAAGGTCCGTGTGCTGCAATGCCTGTCGTCCAGTGATCAGGAGACAGATTCTCCTACTTTGGAAATCGATGTTTCCTGTCTTCTTTCTCAAGAAGAAATAAATAACTGGAGCTGCCAAAAACGGAGAAGAAAGGTTCTCAAAAAACTTGCCAAGAAAGGACAAAGAACCTGGGGTCTTTTCAGGCCATTGCCTTATTGTGTTCAAAAAGAGTTGTTTCCTCCGATGGATAGTGATTCCTGCTTGTTGTTTTCGGCAGAGAGCTGTGACAGTGTCCATGTTTGTGTCAGTGACAAGAATCCGAATGAGTAAACCTTGTCTCGTCGGATTAACTTGGCTCCTAAAACCTTTGCGCTGTCGGCTGTGAAAACCTGCCCTCTCCGAGAGCGCAATTTCTCACAACTGTTCTGTTGGAAAAGGGGCCAGGTGGAAATCTTCTCAGACAATTGTTTTGCACTTTGGAGACTTTGATACTTTCTTGTTTGGAACCCACTTGCTCGTGGTCAACAGTCTTGCGCTCACGAGTTTCAAAAATGGGAAGACACCAATTACTATTTTTTGGAGCAAAAAACTCGTATGCACAAAGTTGATTTGTTTCGGGACACACACACCAAGAAGCGTCCTGGGCCCTCGCTTCTTAGTTCGTGATCACCAGAGGACCAAACTGGAAGACAGAAATAAAGCCAACAAACCTGAAGCAGAGCCAGCAAAGTGACAGTGATCTGTTTGATGGTTGGGGTTCCAAATTTCCTCCTTGGACAAAACTTGTTCCATGTTTCCCTTTTGCACATGTTGAAGTGGGAAACTATCCCCTGTGCTGAACTTCAACTGAGGATGTTTTGCACGTACCAGCAACAGGAACTGAATTCCAGATTCAGCAAATATGGCTCTGTCTGCTTCCAAATCCGGCCGAAAAGATTCATTCAGCTTTGATAAGTCAGTGTCTCTGACAGCGGTTTGGTGTCACCGTCAAAGTGTCCGTCGTTCAAGTGATCTCTGTTGGTCTGTTTATGAACACGATTGCACGAACAGCTTCCAGTGGACAGCGGGTTTCTGGACGATTCTCTCCATGTCCCTTGTCGAAACTAGTGATTGTCACAATAAAGCTTCATGCCTGAGTTTCGACTCTTTCCTGTTTCACGCACTGCCTGCTGTGTCGTTTGGTTGTGCTTCCTGCTAATGCCGCTGATAAGAGATAAATGTGTTGATTCATTGAAATGACAAAATGTGCTGAAGACCTTCAAATGCTTTGAATATTTTGCCTGTTGCCGACAGATGTGAGGCACTTTTGCGGAGGGATTTTGTTTTTGCCGAACTTACACCTTAGATTTTCCAGCTTCTCATTCAACGTTTTGGTTGAAAACAAGTGGCAAAAAGAGCAAATTTCTTTCTTGAATCTTCGGGAAGCTGTATTGGTGAAGTTTGTGCGGGTATCTCGGAATGAACTGGATTTGCACTGATGCAAATTGCGTCGATGCAGAACAACTGCGTAGGTGCCGTGAAAACTCCCTGCAGGTACTTTCCCGAGGTCCAGCCATTTCTGCTAATGATACTGGAACACAAGAGTATTGATGTATTTATTGCTCACTTTACCTTCAGCACCGGATGGCAAGGCAAGCGGAAGCGTGGTTCATCCAGAGAAAGCAACCGAAAGGTTTGAGAGAGACTTGTATTGCCAGAAAACTAATCACCCAATGTCCTTTGCAGGGCACCTGTCACATCGAACTCGAGTGCTGTTTTTTCTTCAAGAGAGATTGAGGCAAAAAGAGATTGAAGGGACATGAAGCTTTCGGTGATTCTTCACAAACCACGAGAAAACTCACGGTTCTCAGCTTCGGACGCTTTTTTCAACCAGCGTTTTCCTCGTGTGTGAGTGAAGAAAGACCAGGCCAGGTTGCGTGTGTGTGTGTGTGTGTGTGTGTGTGTGTGTGTGTGCGTGTGTGAGTGTGTGTGTGTGCGTGTGTGTGTGTGAGTGAGTGTGAGTGCGTGACCCAGTAACACACTGCGACACCGACCTTCATGATTTTATCAAGATCAATGCAACCTCTCTCACACGAATATTGAACAAGTCTGACAGGATGAACGTGCGCGCCGTGTTGACAAAACACTCTGCTGTGACAAGGAAGTATTGCCTTTTATTTTCTTGTTTCACTGAGATAAAGAACAGGTTTTTCTTTTGTGTCCGGCTTCTCTCTGATGCGATCGTTTCAAAACACAGGGAAACAAAACAACACCAACCATCCACAGTGCCCGATGCAAGATTCTCGTTTACTCCAAAAAATAAAAACCAAGACAAAGACCACTGCCAAACACATTTTTAATAATTCTGCAACAAGGAAACCAAGCGAGAGAACTTGGGAATCTCAAAAATGTTGATCTGCACACTGCACGAACAGAAAAAAAAACATTTTCGTCACTACACTTGTTTCACATGAGGTTTGTCTCATCTGTATCCGCTCTTTCGAAGCTCATCTGCTCACAGGCACACTTCCTGAAGAACCGAATGACAGGTAAAGAGCTCAGAAAAAAGCACAAAGCGTGAGATAAATGGTTCTTCTGTGTCTGTGAGAAATGGTCTGACACGAACCTTGTCATTCTGAGTAGTCAGATCAAAGTTGAGATCGAGGAAGGAAGACGTTTGCCGAGTTGGTTCAGTGCAGATTTGTTTGTGGGAAACTGGTTGTTTCCAGGTGGAGCACATCACACAGACAGTGTCGAACGGTTGTTCAGGAAGAAACTTTCACGTGGAGAACAAACAAACTTGTTCCCTCCAGTGGGAGGAAACTCTGGTGCAATTCCCTTTCGAAACCTCCAAACATCAATTCACTGATGCAAACTAGACCTGCTACAGATCATTCTGCGCGTCATCCCCTTCTTTCGGCAATTACTAAAAACCGCACTCCTTTGGAAAATGAAACCACTGCTTACAAACAAGAAATTTGGTTGTTTTTAGTTCAGTCAGAAGTACAAAACAATCACTTCACATCAAAGTCGGAGCAGGGCAAGTTTTCTTTTTTGGTTCTTTGGGGCCGACTAAAGGTGTCGATATGAGATCAGAAAAAAGAACGGTTTTTGCGCTCTTTTACCGTCAAACTTTTGCCAACCATGAATTTCTCAAACTTTTGAATGAAGTTGATCTTTCAATAATCGTGGCGCACTTGCTGTTTTTGGTGAGCAGTGATGGTAGGGGAAGAGCGCTGAGCACCGATAAGCTGCTCACCGACGTCAGACTGTAGTCGCTCTCAGAGCCGGAGGTGTGCGAGTGCGACCCTCCTGTCCTGGCCTTCAAACACTGTGTGGACGAGTCTGGAGAGTTCCTGTCACTGTCACTGGATGAACAACTCGTAACTGGTCTGTTGCTCCTCTGCATGTACTTTCGCGCCTTGGTGTTGCAGCTTTGGTTGAAGCCACTCTCGTTGCTGCTCCCGTGCTTTCTGAACAAAAACCGTTTGATTCGTTTTCTCTCACAGTCGTTGTCCTCATCGCTGGCAGAAGGCAGGCAGCGGGTCGGCAGCAGGGTGGTGCTGGCCGTGGAGAATCGCTTCGGACTGCAGGCTGAGTCCTGGTCGCTCTCGCTGAAGATGGGCGAGTCGCTGCAGTCGCCGTCGCGCTCGCTGCCCGTCGGTGATGAAGTGCTTGGCAGAGTCAGTTTCTGGAAGGATGCTGTTGTGGACACAAGTTCTGGAGATTTCACAGAACTGGACACAGTGTCTGAGTCATAACCAGGGTTCTCACACCCCTTTCCCTCGTCTGGACTGACAGACAGGGGAAGCGAAAAATTCCGTCTGTGGCAGCAACACTTTTTCTCCATTGCGGCCGCTCGTGTCGCGTGACTTCTCCGCTGGGCCTTCGTCGTGCGATACATTTGCAGGGTAGCTTCAGGCGAAGCCTCGAGCCTGGGGCCATAGTGTCCCCTGGGGTCCACCATGAAGACTGAAGCGTAGTTAGACGGAGCCATGCGGAAGCTACCTCCGTGCTCCCATCCTGCATTTTGCTCCACTGGAGCGATGTAGACCAGGTCCCCACCTCGGATGGACCTGGCCGAGTACGCAAGACCAGGCTTGCATGGCATCGCAGTCACTGAGAATCTGTCTGCTCCTCGATGCTGCTTTCTTCTCTCATGTTTCGGGCAGTTGTACGCCAGAGTGTGCATGCGACAGTTCCTTCTGCGCAGTTTCCATGAGTTTCTCTTGGACGTAAAGAACTTCACGTAGACACTGATTTGAGTAACGAGAAAGCATATCACAACCAAAGCGAACAAGGAGAGTAACAGTCCTTCTATCAGAGTGATGTTCGTTTCAATTTCCTGGATCTCTTGCTCGTCTGTGTTTGGCAGTGCTGTACTCTGCACGTTGTTCCAAGAAAACGTGAAGAACAAAAACTTCGCTTCTGCTGCAGAATGATCAACAAAACTGCGGTCAACTTCGTCGTCACCCGCGCGTTTGTAGAATTCACTGTGATGGTAGACTGTTTCAGCCATCATGTGCTCCAGACTGGCCTCACGAGTTTACAAACGCTTGTTTTACAATGTTCTTCTTTGCTTTACAAACGAGTTCAGCAGTGATTTAGGTGTAGCTGCTCTCAACCTGTCATCCCCAAGAAGAAAGCAAGCAAGCAGAGGCCACAATTAGTGTGAGTTATGGACTCTGGATACAGGTTCCTGTGAAGAGACAGTTGTCATGCACTGTGCAACACGTGCGATTTCTGAACACGAATCAGTGACAGGTATTCACAACTGCCCGACATTGACTTGATTCAGAGAATTTGCATATTTGGGGGTGGGGGGCTGTTCACATTCGCCAGTATTTCGAAGCAATGTTCAGTGAAACGGTCGTGAACAAAACATGCAGTTGTGCCACTTTTGTTACAATCCGAAGCTGCCTTTTGTTGACTGCACTTCTGGCAACCTTGTTGTAAATGCGAGACCTGCAAACGCAATGCTGAAAAGTGTTGAAATGGCAAAACGCCACTTGGCACAAATGCCATGAAGATAAGGAAAAACTGCTAAATTTGGCAGAAAAGATGCATGCTGGGCACAAGACCAAACGCAAAAATTGCGAGAGAAAAACGGGCTCTTTTCGCGTTTTCTTTGTTTTTCATTTTTGCGATTTGACCCTTGACATGAGAACAAAGAACAAAGGGGCACCACAAACATCAACCAACCGCGACTGCATCGGGCAGTTGACGGTGCACAAAACGACAAGTGTTGAGAGTGTAGCTGACCGGTGGAGCTACGGTGAGGTGCCACAGGTGGCACAAAGGTGCGGGCGATAAGTTTGTGCCAGTCACACTCACAGGTGACAGATGGACAGGAATGATTAGTTTGGCGCGTCAGCTGCGAGTTACAAGTTGCTCGTCCTCGAGTGTCAATGTACACACATCTCCGGGGATCACCGACACCATTCGGAACGGCCGAATCGACCCGAGCGAGGCGAGCCAATCTGAACAGACTCTGAAGGGCGTTATTGCGAAGAAAGAATGTGTTTTGAACTTTGCATTTTGACATCAATGTCTACAAAAAGGAAGGGCCTGTGCAAACGTGTTTTGCATGTGTGCATGTGTGTCTTCCACAAGCTTCAGATTTGTCTGTTGAGGAGACACACACAGCAACAAAATGAAAATGGCGAAAGCAGCTGTTGTCTTGTGTTCTGTGACAATTCAAAAGTGTGTGTTTTCAGAACTACGGGAGAAAGGTTCAAGATTCGTGTGGCCGAATCTTTTTTGGCTGCAGAAATCGAAGAACTGAGTTTCGGTCCAAATCAAAAAACATGGTTTGTGTCGTTGAGAAGTCGGTGAGAAACATCGAGTTGGTGCATTTTGTGAATAATGCATCTGAATTGATCACTGGGAACTTCCGTCCAGAAGAGCAGCTTCGTCAAATTCCGCTCCGTGGATTGTGTAACTTGTGCTGTTGCTGTCACCACATTCATGTCAAGTTTTGAACAAAATAAAACTCATTACGTATTGGATGGGTTCACCAAGGTTGCAATTTTTGGTAATTTGTCACAGGTGAGACTTGGGAGCTTTGACTTTTGTTGCCCAAACGAAACGGCGCACTGGAATGACATTTGTGCGCGCGGTTGCAATGATTCCATGTTTGGTTTCCTTGATCACGGATTGAACTCTTCCTTGATCAGAAGAAAGAGTAACAGCTATGCGAGACTCAAGACAAGTATCATGGTGTTTATTTTGACATCAATTATCAGAGGGAAGAAATGCCGAACCAGGGACAGAACGCCAATGGGCCAGTCGAAGGGAAGGAAGGGGGACACCGAAACTCATTTATGCGCCACCCAACCTTGAATGAATGGTTCTTGGGCTGTTCAAGAAGTCAGATACTTCAGCCGAAGCCTTTGAACACACCACGCACTAATCTGCATTTTTCAGTGACCTGAGTTCTAAGTTGACGACAGGGAGATGGATTGGACCTGCAGGTGGAAATCGATGTTGGCTGTGGTGATGATGTTGTTGCCAACAGGTATGTGTGCGCTTGTACAAGCGTAAAGTGGTGTCGTACAAAGCAATAATTTTCTTTGGAGATAGTTCTCACTTTTGACACTCTGTGCATTTCAGGCGCATCTCTGTCCCACACAATCACCATTTCCACGATTGGGGAATGGAAGTTGATAAGCTCCCCAAATTATCCCAACTCATATCCTCTGTGAGTGTTTCTTTCACCGGTGGGATCTACGCTGATGCACAGGTCATGTCAAGGGATATTTGAGCCACATTTCTGACCGTTTTATTCACAGGGACTCCCTCACCACGTGGTCAATTCACACAAACGTTGCCAACACGAAAGTCGGGCTTTTTGTCGATGACTGCGTGGTCCAATATCATCCGTACTGTCTCTATGACAACCTCACCATCTTCAATGGTAACAATTGAGAGCACAAAAAGGAAAGAGGCTGGGTTTTCTCGTGTTGTCAGGGATTGGAAACAAATCAACTATTTGAAGTCAGTCTGGTGACAAATGTTGGCCTGTTTCCTCGTTTTATGCTTTTCAATGCATGTGGCGTGAACGTTGCCAACAACACAATTTTGTTTTGTTGATTGCATGGTTGAAGGATGGTTGTGTCATAATTTCTCTGGACAGGTGCAGACAGTTCCTCGGACAGACTTGCAACACTTTGTGGACAGAAATCTGACTTGCAATCCAGTGAATTTTTGATGTCCACTGGACGAGACTTATTCTTGGTCTTTCACACGAACCACATCAAGAGTTTCAAAGGCTTCCAGGCAACTGTCTTGCCAGTTGGTGCGTTCAGAAGATTTCAGACCTTTCCAGTTTCCTCACTTTTTGACTCCTGTTTCTCACAATAGTTTCGTTGTCTCCATCGTCAGACGGAGCTGGTTGCTGGTCCTTGTCAATTGATTCAAACACGAAGCTCAACCTGTCATCACCTGGTTACCCAGACTTCAGTGTGTCAGTAACACCGATTCTTGTCGTCTTACGACCGGTCGAATTCTTGAAAAAAGTGAGACGCTTTCTGAAAAACGTTTTTCTCTGAATGTGATGTCCATCAGAAGTGACACGAGATGCTGGGTTGTGAGCGTGGCATCAGGCGCCAACGGCGCGTTTGTTGCGTTGGATGTTGTGGACCTGGAACTCGGCCCCGGAGATGAGGTTCTTGTCACCAACGGTGAGCTCGTTGGAGTGTCCATTTTGACAGGCATCGAGTGAAATTCTGCGGAACCAGCCTGAGTGGAAGCTTTCTGATCGTCGTGTTGCCCAAAGTACGTAATCTCTGCACGCAGGCTCGTCGGCGGCAGATACCGAGTTGACGCCCTTCAGCGGAAGTCCACTGCCCTCCAGATTGGTGTCCGATGAACAGAATATGTTCGTCAGATTCACTGCAGACGCAGACGGAAGTAGTGGAAGATTCAGGGCCACCGTCAGCGTCGTTGGTGAACACCCTTTGGTTTGAACAGTTTTCCCCAGAGCAGAGGGATTTTCGTGAGGATCGCAATGAGCATCTCTTCGCTGTCCCGTCTTAAGAACAACTCCAAAAAATCTCAAGTGGGTTTTCACCCAGGGTGCTTCTCCTTCAAGTTTCACCCACGAACACAAACATCGTTCGTGTAACATTCAGATGCTGACAGCTGCAACAACATCACCCTCGCACAAGGTGACGTGAGTCCTGTGGTGTCTCCTGGTTTCCCCAGCACCCCGTCCAGGTGCGTTTTGGCCAAACCACAGGTGATCTGTTGATGGAAAACAAAGTCACACAAATCCAAATCTAATTTTGCCAACTGCAAATCAGGCTCTGCTTCTTCAGGACCACTGCGTGGTGTTGGAAATTTCACACCGATGTGCCCGATGCCAGAATCGCTCTGCAGGTTGTCAACATAAACCTGGAACCAAACTCGAACTGTGCCTCTGAATTTGTCTCCGTTCATGAAGGTGAGTCACAGCACGTGTTGCAATCACTATCTTGGAAGTTGTTTGCCGAAGACCACGTCACGTTGAAACAACGTATCCACACGGAAGACGAGAAAGTCAAGAAATTCTTTTTTGCAAACAAAGCAGAACAACTTTTTTGGAAAGATTCTTGTTTGCAGAAAAACCTTCGGAAGGGCAATTCTCTGAACACCAAAACGCGTGTCGCGATCGCCGTGGAAACTTCACCCAGTTGAATCTTCTCACCAAGTGAAGTCTCCACGACGATCCCAACACGTTTTGCTCATTCAGAAAGACCTGCAAGATTTTCAGAGCAGAGCTTGCGTGCACCCTTTTTGCTTATTCGTGTGCCATGGTGCTGCTTGCGTGCTTGTGTCGAATCGCGAACTTCCGGTACGACCGTGCTCGCAGGTTCGGCAGAATCTGGAGTCACTGTGAACAGATTCTGCGACGACACGGCCGGACTGTCTGTGACTCAGGGAGGGGACATGTTCGTGCGACTCAGGACAACGTCGGCCTCAAGTGGAACGAGCGGCTTTTTTGCTGTTGCTTTTGTATCTGTGTCAGGTCAGAACTTTACGAAATCTTCAACTTCAGTGTCAATGTCGTGGGTGGGGTGCACTCCTTTGCACGTTTGTTCAGTTTTCGCAGAAAAAAAATCCTGTTCAACTTGCAGAATGCCAGGCCACAGCAGACGGAAAGACTTACGATGGTACATTGAGCACAACTGTGACTGGCAAGACGTGTCAACGGTGGGATCAACAGAATCCCCACGTTCACTTGTATACAAATCCGTCGGGATTCCCTGAGGTTGCTGTCTCTCAAGCGGAGAACTACTGCAGGTACTCGTAATCAGACTGTGCTTCGCAAATGTTTGCAATTGTTTTACGGAAATGTGGCACACCCGAATCCTCAAAACTACGACCTGGCTCAGCTGACTTTGTTTCCAAATTTGTGTTATTTGTAGAAATCCCCAAGATTCTTACGGGGAAGTTTTCTGCTACACTACGGACCCTAGCACACCGAGAGAAGACTGCTATGTCCCTGATTGTGCAGGAACACCCAGCGTTTCAGGTAAGATGTTCTTCTGAGCTGAGCAAGGTCAAGAAAAAAGCCAGGTAAACATTCTGGACACAGTTTCTCCAATGATATATTTTGACGGCCTTTTCTAGTGTATCAACATTGCCAGTACATTCATCTTCCAACAAACGGCAACGGAATATCGTTCAGTTCCCAAGGATATCCAACAGCATATGTCAGGTACTTCGTTTACAAACCAAGTTCAACTCTTCAAATTCATAAAATATACTGCTCTTGATACGTGTGCCATCTGCAAGACGTGACGTTCGATTTTGTCAATGGTGAACAATTCGGCAATTCTTCCAGCTCTCAGGTGTCGTGCTGGGTTTTGGTGGCAGAAGGGACCCTGCACAACGTTCAGTATCATATCTCTGTGCAGATTGACGATTATGATCTGGAGAATTCGACTGAGTGTGCCGACGACAGGTTACAAGTCAGAAATGGTGTGTGGAAACAAACGATATTGTCATTCCGTCTTCTTTGTTCCCTCGTGTGCTAACAGATCGTCTTGCAGGTTACACCACTTCAGTCGCGAGCCCCATTTTGGAAACTTACTGCGGTTTCTATTCGAGCTCAAACACCGTCCTGCAGTCCACCTACCCTTTCCTGCGCCTTGAGATGATTTCTGATGCAGACACAAACGTTGGGAAGGGTTTCAGAGCTTCTGCCAGTGTGGTAACCTGTGAGTCATTGAGCAACAATCATTGCCTGTTTTTGTGCATTTTTGGAAAAGCGGTTGATGAATCTTCACCGGTACGTTTGCGGGACGTTGTCTGTTGATTCGGCAGTGTCTGGTGCCTGCAGTGAAGTCACACCGACCGAAAACCTGATTCAAACTATAAGATCTGCTGGCTACAGACAAACTCCGTTGAAATCTGGGTAAGGTCTATCAAAGGGGACACATGTTCGTCCAATCTAACTTCATGTGACTGAAGTACTTGTGCAATTGATGGATTTCCATATTCAGAGTGACCAGCCAGTGCTGGAAATTCAAGTTGTACGCTCCGCACGCAGCATCGCATCACATTGTGGTCGACTTCAGACAATCTGTGTACTTCTCTGGAGGCGACTCTGCTTACCTCAGAGCTTTTCGGGGTAAATGAGGTCAAATCAAACTCATGCGTGGTGTACCATTCATCAGCAGAGCTGCAGTACCTGCAGCGCCTTTTTTGAAATGGTCTTTTCGGGGTCAGGTAGCAGCAACGCAGCTGCCATGATATTGGACGTCAGCAGCAACAGCGAGCAACCCGGGGTGCTTTTCTCAGAGCTGGAGCTATTCCTTGAGTATCACTCCCAGAACAACGACGATGGATTCGAAGCTGAGGTCTCAATCCAAGCCAACAGTAAGTTTCCAGTATTGTGTGCACCAAGAACTCAGCGAAAAGATGTTGACAAGTCAGGAAAGCAGAATCCACACTTCTAGTGTGTATAAATTTGCATGCAGCTCAGAACGAGGAATACATGTAGATTTGGAAGGTTCACTCTGTTATCCAGGCTTGCAAAAGACTGGCAATTGCTTTGAACGTTTACTTTTGCTGTCACAGGTGCAAACACCTGCACACAAGTCACTCTGGAGAGCAGCACTTCAACGCACACACTCAGCTCACCAGGATTTCCAACAAGTGTTCCCACCACAATGTAAAGTCCAGAAATAAATTTTGAGGTTCAGGTGGAATGGTAGAGATCTGAGCACCAACGAGTTCCCATGGCTGTACTTGCAGGAGTTTGAACTATTGCTGGCGTGTGACGGGACCAATGAGTGGCCTCGCCTTTAGGGTTCTGAACATGGATTTTGGTTCTGCAGCCTGTCAGAACAATTATCTCAGAATGGACGGTTGGTCGCACGCATTCACATACTGCAGCAAGTCAGGGTGAACCAATCGAACATGTTGTAGACAACTGCATTTTTCATTCCAGAGACCACGACGTTGGCTACGGCGTTGGCGACGTGGTGCAGCACGAACACCCCGTCCGCTGGTCACGTCCTGAACCTGAACAGAGGGGACGTGTTCGTGCGACTCGTCACCGACGCGACGCTGTCGTTCCGCGGCTTCAGCCTCCTCGTGTCCCCAACATTTGCTGGTGACAGTCGCTACATGGTTCCAGTATCAAACCATTCAATGCCGATCTTACATTGCTTTCTGACCAAATGCCTCGTTTTTCAGTGGAAGGCAGTTGCTTCAGTGTTCGTGTGGTTCCCGGGAGCAGCCAGCAGATCAGCACAAGTCTATCGACAGCTGGATTCACCAGCACCATGTGAGCTTTGCAATGAAAAGAACGATGCATTTCGCACATTGCGTTTCCACATTTCTCACTTCCAATTACCTGCATGTTTTTATCGCTCCAGTTCGTGCTGGCTCGTGTCTATTGACTCGACAACGCAAAACACTCACACAGACTGTTTGGTCCTGGAAGTAACTGCCATGGTGATTGAAGGACAAACGAATAACTGTGAAGATTCTCTTTTTCTGGAAGATGGTAAACCGAAATTCCGAAAGAAGGAAAAGTCAGTTGACCAAAAGCGACGAGCAGCGCAAGTCAAGCGTGGGTTACTTTCTCATTGCTGTTTCTTCCAGTTTCGGACACCGATGTCCTGGCGCCACTGCAGACCCTGTGTGGAACGGTGACCTCGTCGGACCGCTCGACTCTGATCAACTCAACGGCGTCGCGTCTCAAACTGACGCTGCGTCAGGACGGAGACGCCGTCATCCCAACATTCACCGCGTTTGTGTACGTGCTGCCTCGCTTTCAAGGTAATTTATTCACTATCCTGCATTTTTCGCCGGCCAAACACACCATTTGGTCAAAAAATCAGCGCTGAGTTCGAGAGACTTTCTCAATTGAGTTTTGATTCCCACAAGAAAGACATGGGAAAAGATCAAGTTCTGAACTTGGAACAATGAGAGTGTTCCATCTCAGAAATGAGAAGAAGATAAGCTTTGCTTTGCTCAAATCAAATAGCTTTTCATCCTGGTTGTACGAACTACTGCCCGCGTAATCTTGGGAACGCAGATGTGCAGTGGACGCCTCTCGTTGTGCACAACCCTCACGGCTGCACGGTTCTCGTCTACACTGATGCCCTGGACACTGGAACCATCTCGTCGCCTGGGCACCCGTCCACCAACTACAGTCCGTGAGTTGCTCTCTTCATTTCTCGTATCACGAACTGTGAGCAAATCTCCCGAGCTCGAGGTGACTTCGTGCGTCACATTTCGCACTTCAGATCGGCCATCGGTTCCGATTGGCGACCCCCCCAACCTGGATTGTTGCAGCAAGTCATTTCAACAATGTTTTAACTACTTTTTGTATTCAGCGGGTCTCGTGCGTGTTGGATCGTGGCTCCCAGCAACGCGCACGATGAAAAGTTCGAGAACTACCAGCTACAGGTGTCCGTCCCCGAACTGGACACAGAGCTGAGCGACGCGTCCTGCACTCACGACTTTGTCGTCATCAGAGATGGTGAAGCACCATTTTGGTTGATGCCACCGTCAGAGAGTTTTTGCGTAGCGAGATTTGATTCAAATCTGAAAGCTTTTTGACAGAGCAGCAGGCCGTCCAAAAGCTGCTGCTTTCCCATTTGAAATCAAGAAAATGCTCTTTTTGTCAAGGAAAACATGAATTTATTGTGTGTGCGTTGTCCTGCACTGACCTGATTCAGCAAAAAAGATTTCACAATTTGCAGCAGCGAACCCTGAAGCAGACGAGATTTTCAGGATCTGTGAGAGCAGAATGCCTGAGATTCTGACCACACCTCACGGCGCGATGTACGTGGAGTTCCAAGCGGACACTGACCCCAACTCGAACAAAGGCTTCATTCTACAGTACACCGTCATACAAGGCAGTAAGACCTTGTTCTCTTTGTTGCTGACGCACTCTTGCAAGACACTACAATTCAAACCCCAAAACGCGGGCAGTTCTCTCTTGACTTCTATGGGTGTTCCACAGAAACACGCAACTTTGTTCAAATGCGCAGGAAACTACGGCAGCTGCGTGAGTGTTCCAATGTCTTCTTCCGACATCATTTACCAAGTCTCGTCCCCGGGATATCCCCTGGAGCATGCCAGGTAATCCGGTCTGGAATTTCAAAGGGACATTGATGCTGAAGTAACTGCGACTAAACCCTCAAAAGTTGCACTTTTTCTCCAGGAGCTTGGACCTGTGCTGGGTTGTGTACGTGGAGAATTCTGACGATCATGTTCCCGAGATCACCGTGGCCGACTCCAGCCTTGAGGCGGCCACTTCTGGAAGTTGCAGCGATTACGTCTCGGTTTACCGAGGTGTCCTTCAAATGATGTTCCTGACTTTTGTTCAGCGACGCAGCGTTTGTTGTCCACAAGTCTCTGAACGACTGTGGAAGTCACTCGGTTCAGCAGAAGTTTCTGCCGAAAGTTTCAACGAAAGAAACGTGAAGTACCTGGTGCAAGGAAACACAACGTTTGTGAAACGAATTCATCAAAAGCAAAAGCTCAGAGTTGAATCTGAGGAGGAATCACGAAAACATTCATTTGTCCTACAGGAGACAACAAAAAGGAGAAAGTGAAGGAGTGGTGCGGAGAGGAACGACCTTCGAGGAACGATTTGACTGCCTGTGAGAGTGCAGTTTATATCGAACTCCACACCGATGCGAGCAACCACGACAGAGGATTCAATCTCTGGATCACAGCAAAAAAGAAATGTGAGGCCAAGCTGCTTTCTGCAAAAAAACAGTCTTGGGTCCAAATGGAACCATTGTTCACAGATGCTCGGGAGGCCCGACCGAAAGGGACACTGAAATTAATCGCCAAAGCGATTCTTCTTCTGTTGACTGCAGCGAAAGTCAATGACTGCGACAACCTACCAATCATCATCGGAGGCGTGTTGGCCGGAGTGCTCGTCTTCTGCGTTGTGGTGGGATTGGTCACTTGCGGGATTGTCAAGTGCGTACAACTCAAGAAATTTGGAAGCAAAGTATCAGATGATCGCGATGTGTCAAACAGGACTTTTGGCCATTTGGTCTGAGTACGAGTGTGTCCGCAGAAAGATGCGCAACACGGTTCGACTCTGGCAAAAACATGAGTTATGACTGGTGTGTTTCTTTTGCGAACAGAGCTTCAAAGAAGACTCGAAAAGGGAGGGTGAACATCGCAACGCCGGTGAATCCGGAGACGACGGTGATGCCCATGATGAACCCAATGAACACCGCTGCTTTCCAACTTCTGGTGAGCTCTAGTCTCAAGCACAAAAATCATTTCACAAGAAGCTTCAGGGAACTTTAAAAAATCTCACTATTTCAGACGAGCAACAACTCAATGCCTCAGGCACAACACAGTCCAGAATCGGAATTCACTGAACCACCATCCTACGCTTCAACCAATCCTGCAGCTCCGAACGGTCCTCCACCACTCGCGCCGGTCAGAGGAACTCACTCCACTACGGCCTCTCAACCATCCGGGAGTCGAGAGACTTCCTCGCCGCCCCCCACCTACAGAGCAACAAACCCTTCCACTGCTCCGTCTGCTGAGGAAACATCTTTTACAAATCCGTATTCGCGGAATGTCCGGGAAGTGTCCAACCTCTCTGGAGCACAGTCTCTAAGTTCGTCTGTGGGCAGTAGGAGTCACTTGCTGCCAGCCTACGAACCTGCAGAACCCATGCCCAGCTCGGAACCCAGTCCCAGGCACCACCCGAGGGCACAAACTCGCACTGCAGACTCCAGCTCTTTCAGGGATGTCGACCTGACTTTTTGAACAATGACTTAAAATCTGTAGAATGAATCTGCTGATGGTTTAGTGACCAACAGCGGAACCTGTCGACTTTCAATTTCTAATTGTGTGTGACTTTCAAAATGTTGACGGTGTTTGAAATCGTTCACGTACGTTCGATATTTGATCTGTGTCATTTGTCTCTTGAAACACCAACACTTGTACGAGTCAAAATCATATTTTAATGAACAGTCTCTCATGCATCACAACTGACAAGACTTCTCCAATCTACGTGGTGAAACAGGCCCCAAACAGTAAAAAGAAGAAATGCGTTCAATTTGAATAATGTTTTGGTTCCCTTTGAACATGTAATTTTGTTGTGGCGATGTTGATCTCAAAACACAATTTTTGAAGCGAGTAAATCGCGAAGTGGACTGGGTTATCTTGTTTGTTCTTATTGTTTTCGTTCCGTCAAGTTCAGGTTCTATTTTGCATCAACGTTCGAGTATGTACTGTCGCTCTAGTTGGAACGAAGGGATAAAATGTTGGAAAATATCGCCAGAATGATACTTTGGCGGTGTTTTCGTGTTGAGTCAATGTTTTTAGAGAAAAGTTCCAACTGAAAACAGTGCGAATCTCAGTCATCCTGCACGACCTCGTGCAGCAGGTTCCACATGACGTCCGCGAAGCGCTGCGCCGTCTCCCTGCTCACGACCCGCGCGCTCCAGCCGGCCGCCCACGACATGCGGCCGTTGATGGTGATGAGCTGCTGGCTGAAGATGGCACCCACATGGTGAATGGATGAATTGGTGTACACCATGACTGGTTTGATCTTGGCGTCGCCCTTCGACGGAAACTCCCAAGCGCCGTACGACGTCGTGTACAGGATGTCCTGCTGCCGACTGTTGAATTTGTGGCCTCTTGTGTCCAGTTGTTCCATGTCCGAAGGGTTCATGTGCATGAGCATCATTTCAAAACCAATGTATTTTTTATCGTTGATCATTGCTTTCATTTCAGTGGTGGACGCCTTGGCCAATTTCCAGAATGTAGCCTTCTTGGTGTCAGGATCCTTGATCTCTTTTTCAATCTTGGTCTTGAGGTCGAAGAGCATGGAAACATAGAGCCCAGTGTAGTTGACAGACACTTCATGCGCAAGATGAGGACGCAGGTTCATGGCCAGGTCGTACCTTATCTCGAGGGGTTCCCACTCACTGGAGTTTTGGAGAATCGTGGCGAGTGCGACGCATCCGGCGATCTGAGCTGCGGCCTGAATCGTGGTTCCGTTCGCCCTGCAGGCCGCCCGCAACTTGTTTACCTCTTCTGCGCCGAAATCCCTGATCGTGATGCAAGTCTTGTACGGAAGTGTCGGATCTTTCTGCGCTTCTATTCCCCGCCTCTCGGTGTATAGACAGGACTCAGGATTCATGAAATCCTGCAAGGTTTTCTTTGGGACATTCTGAATTTCCTGTTGTACTTCTTCGGGAAGCCGCGCGAATTGTTTCATGACGAAGTGTTCTGACGGTGGGTGCATCTTCTTCCACGGTTCTATCGTCGGTTCTCGCCCGCTGACAACATCATTCAAAATTTCCACGAAGGCTCTCTGAGTGGCCATGGTAGACATGCCGTCGATGATGGTGTGGTTTATGGTGAAGATGAACACGCAGACGTTGTTCTCGCCTTCAGCACGATCGTACTCCGCGTGGGGCAGGTAGATGCACCGGAACTGTGGAGCTTCGCTGTCTTCCATTGGGATCGTCATCTGATCCTCCAAAATCTGCAACACAGATATATACGAGGTTTGCTTTTTATATTTCCTTAATTTTGCGATGGCGTACCCATTGCTCAATTTTATCAAACCAAAACAACACTCCAACAAAGGTACTGTCAGTGTGCAAT
>JAAUXT010044015.1_pt1 | contig 24482 bp, 26 predicted proteins | sample 7278171 | NCBI WGS metagenome assembly JAAUXT01 (sample SAMN14350112, study PRJNA611818) | marine sediment metagenome | isolation source: surface marine sediment (1.8m) | place: French Polynesia: Moorea | collected 2018-08
ATTTGAGTTTTTCACCTATTTGGTTATTTTGTTTGTTTTTTTTTTTTAATTTTAAATTATGTAAAATCTTGCCGCCCCCCCCCCCCCCGCCTTCCAACTCTTGAAATTGAAAGAACGCGAAAGAAAATCATGCTGAAAGCAGAGCCGTGCCGCAGAACCCTGTCAAAATCCTGTCTCGACCGCTCCCCAACCCCTTCGGGGGAAAACAAGGCCTCTTCCGACCAACGGATATCTTGCTTGAAGCAGAAAAACTCGCTGAGAACTTTTGAAAGCAGCAAGTTTTCCATTTTATGGAGTTGAAGGGGTGCATGAGGTAGAATCCACACTGAGTTCGGTCGCTGCATGGTGCGTCGCAAATCAGGTGCAGCCGAACTGGCGATATCCTCCTCCTGCATCAAATGTTGCAGTCTCACAAAAATGTTGCGTCCTGTTCCTCGTATTGCAGAAAAAAAAATCTTCTCGTTTCTTGAAACAAAGTTTGCAACCACTTGCAGTGCAAAAGAGTGCGAGGACTTCGGGTCGCACGGCAGGATGGTGTTGTCTGTTGAGTAGCCACGAACGAGGGAAGGAGCGAGTTGTCTCGACATCAGGGGATTGGAATCTTTGATATTTTACTGACGCGTTTGTTGTTGGAATTTCAAACGACCAAAGCTGTCTGCAGTTTGGTCAAACAAGTTTGAAAGTTTCCTCAATTTTACTCTTTTTCGGTCGCAGAGGAAACTTTGGGCGCAGTGGACTTTACGAGTGACAGCGCGCGTCCCACGCCCAGTCAACGCGCCTCAAAAGGACACTCGTGCGCTCCCTATGACACGCAGGATTCTTTGCACAAAGCATATTGCAGTGAGCCAACTGTGACATATTTATCTTTCTGCACACAGTATATGGGACAGGCAGGCGGGCGACCGCAATCCACCGCACACTGTGCATGGCAACTGAGCCTTCCACCAAATGGGGCCACAGCCTGTATAAGGCCGCAGTGATGTTGTGCTGGCTTGCCGCTGCTGCTACGTACTGCGTTCTGTTCATGTACTGTGGCAGTGCATCCGATAGATAGCAGCCGAAAGTAGGATGGGACACAGTTAAACAACGCAGACACTCATTTGTGCATTGCAGTTTTGCTGCTGGCAAGGTTCCTCCCATATGTGACGCTGACAACGTGTACTGCTGTGAATAAGTACTCCCTTTGTACTTGCGAAGCGGATGCGGCCGACAACCCGAAAGCTCAACAGGTTAGTCCAACTTTACTTGTGCTCGTGCGGCTTTGTCGGATTTGCAGGTGCCAATCAGAATTTGCAGGTGCGAATTTTTTATTTGTTCACAATTTACTGATTTTCTTTCGTTATGAAAACGTGGACATATTGATTTGTGCGCAGCGGGACCATTATCACTCGTCTCTTTTTGATTTGTAAATTTGGCAAAAACAAAAGAAAAGCGCACCAAGTTGGAAACGACCAGAGCGAGCACTAAATCCCGTTGCCATGCGCGTGTGAGCAGATCTGTTGCAGAGTATTGCTGCGTGTGACGCATTCCACTGGTGAACAGCAAAATTTAATCCCACGATAAAAGTCTCAAGAGAAATGATTGCTTGTCGGACCTGCGTGTCCTTCATGGATCCTTCACCATCGTTTGGTGCGCAGGGAACAAATCTTTGAAAAAAAGTGCGCAAAAACCAAGGACCGCGTCCGAAAACAACAGAACCTCCAGTAACCTTTCGCAGTTTTTCCTGCTTTTGCGATGTAGATACTGTGAAAAAGGCTGGTTTCCGCGTTGGGTATTTGATCTGGGGTTGTTTGTGCACTGTGCGTGGAAGTGTCTTGAGGAAATGAGGACCTTTGGGCGGCGCGCACCTGCACTGAGTGGTGGACGGGGAAGTTTGCAGTGCAGCCATCAGGCTGCGAGAGAGATTGTCGACAAATTGCCTGTGTTGGGACATGTTCACAGTCCAGTACCATTCCGCTTTTTACGACGGAAATGATTTGATTCACAGAAGACGGGAGCAGAAATTGAGAGATCAAAGCGATTGTCATGTTGCAGGGTGTTGACGGACACGTCCGGGGACTGACGAGCGCATGTGGCACAGATCCACTGCGCTGATCCTTTCGTTGCTCCCATGGCAGTTTCCCTGAAAAAAATTTGCACGTGTGTTCTTTCATATATGAACTTCATTCTTTGTCTGACCGTGTATATGCAGCAGTAAATTTTGAAATTTGGACAAGAGCGGACAGTCAAGCAATGTGGGTGCAGTTCCGACTGCAAAAGATTCACCAGGCGCGCGGGCCACAGCAAGGCAAAAAGTAAACTGCAAAAGTAAACTTTCGCCGAAAGTCAGACCCGTGGAAAATAAACAGAGATGATTTTGCAGTCAATAAAGGACAAAGAAAAGGCGGTGGTGCGCAGGTTGAAAGCAGGGCACAGGTGCTATTTTTAGCAGAAGTACCTCCACATAAGGTAATGTTATCTTCCAACGTCCTCTTTGCACCTTTAGCCGCACGTAACCTACATTTGGGTGGAGGCCTGTAGAAGGCTCAGGATCTCCGATTCTGTCCAATCTTATCTGCTGGGGAAGTGAGAAGCAATCTTCAGCTTGAAATAGTTTCCATTTTGCGACCTTGGCTTGTAAACCGAGCTGCAGGCACACGAACATACCAAGATCTGAGAGGATAATTTTTCCACGCTTTTTTCTGCAGTGGCCGAGTGGGAAAGGCAGTCCACGTGCGTGCGGCCTTGGAGTTTTGGCAAGGAAATACCACGCAGATAACATCTGATGCCCCAGAAAAACAACTTTACGAAGTTTTTTTTCGAGCACAGAGAACCTCGCTTGGCGCACTGAAGCCAGAAGGACAGATCTGACCCATGCCTTCTCACCTCGTGGAAGGTCTCCGTCTCCTCTGCATGTGTGTGCGGAGACGAAACTGTCAACAAATATTTATCAATGCTGGTTGTGTGTTCAGTGCCTTAGTGTCCTGGGCGCGTGTTTGTAGAAGTACAATGCGGTACACAGAGAGAGACAGAAGGATGTCACCTGTGAGAGTTCAGAGCGTCAGCGCAGGCGATGAAGCTAGACTCCATTATTCATTGTGAGGTGTGTGTGTGTGTGTGTGTTTCGGTGTGCGTGTGTAAGTGAGCTGTGCATGTGCGAGTGATGTGTGCGTGTGTGAGGTATGCGTGCATGTGCGAGCTGAAGCCACGAACTCCAGAGTGGCAACAGCCGGTGGTGCACCAATTTGCAATGAAGTCAGCGACAGAAATGTGTGGGGCTGGAATGCGTTGCAACTGCGGTTTCGCAACGGACATCTTGATCCGATGGCCGCATGTGCAGGCTGGATCTCAATGAGTTGTGGGAAGGGACCTGTCACAACACGCAAAACAACAAAAAACAAAGACAAACTGAAATTTGCTTTGTCCGCTTCACGCAAAATAGAGCTTTTCTTGTGTTCCTTTGGAGCAGAAGAACGCAGAACGTGGCTCAGAAATCACCGCATGGACCGATTGACCATTTGCTCTGGTTATTGTTCAGTGTGAGATGGCGTCCCTTCAGTTCGGGTGATGCCAGTGAGAAGTTGACTTTTCTCATGTCCGGCCGCGCCTTCAGTGGCTGCCACTCACTGTGTGCTTGGCCATCTCTGCACGGTGAGACAAAAAGGATGCGTTGATGGTGAGATGGCCCGGGGTCGTGTCACACACTGCGGCGGCGGCGGCGGCAGCGGCGCATGCATGCAGAGCCTGGGATCCCTCCCTGCCTGTACCAAGCATTCGCAACCTGCATGCATACCACATGCTGCACCTTGCCTGCATACCATATTTGTACCAGACAGTACACTCTGTTTACCTGTCGTCCACGTCATGGACAGAAAGCCTGCGACCTCAGGCATTCCATTTTATGTACCATATGTGCGGCTGCTGTCTCTTCAAACAAACGGCCCTGCATCACAGCGCGTACTCGGTGTACACGGATTGGTCGTGTTTGAAGGGACGCCACACAAAAGGACACGTCAAACTTAATTGCTGTGATTTTGTGCGCTGTTCCTTTTGTGGTGTCTGTCGCGCTGAAAATGGATGCAAAATCTTCCAAAGCGAGCTGCAGCCAAAAGATCCCACGACAAGACACGTGCTTGGCTGAAAGTAACTTTTTTGGGGCCATTATTCACTCTGCCCGTCACGAAACTTCTTTCCCAGATGGAAAAGCAAAGTACGAAAGGGGTGGGACATGCAGTGGAGTTTCTCAATTGATCAGAAAGTTGCGCAAGCTTCCGTCAGACGGTGTGCTTGAAAAAGAAAGTGGAAGAATTCCGCATTAATTTTGCACAGAATGCAAGAGAACATTCACTCAAAAATCTGTGTCGATGCACTTTGGCCACAAGGTGTTCGGTGCAGTGTGACTTTTGTGGGAAATATTTCCAAGTGCGCAGAAAGGACCAGCTGTTGCATGGTGCAGTGTGTGTCCTTTTTTGGGTGAGTCGAAATGTACTTGTCCTCAGTGAGTTGTTGTGGGACAGAACCTGTGACAAATGGGATTTTGCGTTGGATCCTCCGGTCTGGGAAGGATGCAACTCGAATGTAACTCGGTAGAGACTGCATGGTATTTCTGCGTGTTGCGTTGAGTGTGCGCAGCCATTGCGCTGGATCTTTAATTGTGAATTGAAAAGTTCGTTTCCCTTGTCGTGGGTTGGAAGAAAGCCCTTGACGGCTTGTACCAAGAGATCGTTTTGTGGAGAAAGATGCTTCCTGTGTCCCAGTCCGCTGGCATCCATCTGGCCAGTCCTGTTTGTTTTCTTTCGCCGCCCTCACTCTGTGTGTGTGTGTGTGTGTGTGTGTGTGTGTGTGTGTGTGTGTGTGTGACGTATGCAAACTGACGTGGAAGACCAACCAACGAGCTGAGCTGAACAACTCGGATGATGATGACAACTTTCTTGGCAGTTTGACTCTGGCTCAATGCAGCGGCGCATACAATGGCAATTAAAAGGGAGTAAAGTATAATTGCTCATTATGGTTATGTATGAGGACAATAAGGGCCTGCAGGCCTGTGAGCCTCTCGCAGTGCGTCTGTCACATCACCCGTCGATGCAGGCTGCCTCCATGCACGCTGATGTCTCAATAGGAATGAAGTATGGAGAATGCCATGTCCAATTGAAAACGACTCATTTTTGTCGGTGGATCTGCGTGGCCATTCTTCTGTGTTGAACTCTGGTGGAAAGCCTGCAGGGTTTGAAGCCTGAAGGGTCTCCTTGCGGCAAATGAGCTGATACTCGTACGTTCAAACTTTTTGTCAGATTTGTTAAGCTTTGGGTGCGTCCAGAGTGGGATTGGACCCGGCCGCAAACGAAACCTGCTCAGGTTGAAGAAAGTTTTCTTCCGTCTTGACGCCCACTTCATCGCGAAGACGCTGCGTCTCCTAACTTCCGCGCTCGACTTTTCGGTACTTTCTCTTTCAGTTCTGAATTATAAGGGGGGTGATTCAGACAAAGCGTTTGCCCGTCAATCACACCACACGGAAGAATTTTTCTTCAAAGCGCGACTTTTTGAATCGATCACAGATCTGCCGTTTGAGCATGATGGAGTCTTGATCTGATTCTGAATGAGTTTGCACAAGGTTGCGGCTGCTCGAGCGCCTCGTTTTAATGAGATGCAGGCGAAACATCCACGTGTTTCAGTCGAACCTGTTGAGCTGTGGCGCAGTCGCGTGGTTCATACCAGGTGCGTCACGCGCTGCTTCCCTGTGCAAGTCTGAAGCCTTTTGTGTGTTGCGCTGCTGAGTCGACGCACACAGCGGTACGAGTACGAGTCGACGCAACACCCATTGAACTGGCACAGAAACGCCACGCGTGGCGCATCCGGTGTGAAAGAGGCCTCCATATGCAGGAGATCGAACCTTCTGACGGTTTGCACAGTAACAGCTGCAGTTTGTACAGCAATGGCGCACATTGATCTTTTGTCCAACGAGAAAAACTGCCAATTTTGATTCGGTGGCTACATTTCAAAACTTCAGATGTCTTTCGTTTACGAAATGTTCTTCATTGGATTTTCTGTCGACGGGGCAATTAAGTCCCCGAGTCTTGTATGAGCAGGTTGCAGAAGGGTAGAAAAGTTCTGGTCGACCAAAACATTGTTTGAGTCTTTCTGGGGTGGGTAGAGGTACCCTGCCGTGGGGCTTGAGTGAAGGAAGAAGATTGTAAAGATCGAAAAATCGTAAAACCCCGGCTCGGGGGGGGGAGAGTTGGCTCCTTGGACTGGGAATTTGTGAAAATATACAGAAACTCCCAGCAGACTGCGCGAAGATTAAGTTAGAAAAGATTGTCTCGAATCTGTTGGCACAAGTTCATGGGAGGGGAGAATTTCAATATTGGGGCAGTAGCGCAACCTTCCTTCGCAGAATCCTCCACAGCCAACCCCAAAAGTGGTTCTGTTTTGCGAGTGCGATCGTGCGTCAAAACCTTCCATCATCTGTTGCGTCAGAACAAGTGCTGAGGATGGAGGAAGTTTCAAAACTTTTGCGCTCATTGCAGAAAGGGTTGGCCCTGAAGGCAACACGTAAATTTTGCTGAAAAAATACTTCCAGTGGACATTCTCGTGCTGAGATCCTTGTGATTTGTTCGTGCCATCGGCGGCGCTGGCTCGCTGGCTGCATGCTGCTGCCTCGGTCTCGTATATGCGGGCCTACTCCTGCACGCCACCCACCGGCGCTCAGTCGCTTGCCTCACTCACTGCACATCCATATGGAGAACAGTACAGCAGTTGTCAATATTCATGCAGAACTCGACTTCTCGCAAAGCAAACACACACACGCCGGAAAAACAGTACACGCAGTCAAGTGGGCCGCAGAATGTGAAGGCTGAAGAAGAAGAACACAGAGCAACGGACGTCGAGTCAAAAGGGGAAAATCTCGATCACTGCAATTACAATGGGGCGGCGCACTTTCGGTAAGTGCTGGCGCCGATGTTTATTCACCAATTTCGGCAGTGGGAAGTAAATATGAACAAAACAACGTCAACCAGATGAAGGTTTCTGTGAAGGCGAAAGTCTTTCATCTTGTTCGGCTAGTTTACACAGGGGAGTATAAGGAAGTATCAGGCTTCGATACTTCAGAAGAATTAAGGTGATTTACCGTGACCACCGTAGTTCTGTGTGTACTTTGGGAAGTAATCGTTTGGCGCGATCAACAAGTTTCTTTCGTAACTGCGGTGTTTTTGTCGTAACTGTCCCTGGCAAGTCTGCAAGTTTTGCTTTGCAGATCGGTTGGTTCACAGAGGCTTGCGACGGAACACGTGACACGCTCTCGCTTTTGAACTGTTTCGATCCTTTTGTTCGCAGTCATATCACCTGCAGGTTAAAGTACAACAGTCACCTGCATGTGCAAGTTCAGGACTGCATATCAAGTGTGTGTCGATGCATGAAGTAGCCCTCCGGTCCCAGAATTTTCGCGACTGTTTCAGTGTGGATCTTTCACTGCAACTTTGAATTGCGTAATGTTGAATTTACTGCAAATCAAACACGAGGTGAGATTCACTCGCACACAGCCCTGAAATAGCCTGATTGTGAAGGATCAAAGCCAAGTTGTGGTGGTGATGGTCGTTTGCAGTCCTGCAGTCAATGTGTGTTGGGATCCAAGCTGAAAGTGAAGAATGCCCCACGAGCTGAGTCTCGATCCCACACCTCCAGCGGATCTGAAGGGGTCATGGCCGCCGCCACTCTCACCCCAATCCAATTTCTCCCCACCCCGTGTAGAACTTTGCAATAGCTTTTGGACTTGACGCTGAGCCCCCCCCCCTTACCTTGACACCCAAAGTATTTGGCCCTTTCTATTGAGCTTCCAATAGTCAGAGTTTGGCTGATGCGGAGGTGACCTGACCCTGGATCCGGAGGAGCACAGTGTATCGACATGTCTTTGACCGAAGCGAGACGGAGCCACGCGGCAGCATCAGACGTTCGTTCGTTCACCTTACAGATCTGTTTGATTTCAGCGCAGAAGTTGATGATTGATTGAACCGCTGTTATTTTTTTTCCAATATGCAGGATGCTGCTGCGGCTGTGTGTAATAGACAGTTTTCATAAAAGGAGTTGATTGCAGATCTGAACGGCGTGTTTTCTGCAGGCTACAGATGTACACAGCTGTAGCGTTCATGAATAATATTGATGCAAACTGCAGTCACACGGCAAGAGAGAGATGATTTTTCCGCACGCAGATGCTCCGAAACGCATATTCAACAGGCGGAAAAGCCGAATTGAAAAGAAAAAATTTAATGTGTGCGAAGGCTGCGCTGGCTTTGAATTCTTCTCTACGGCGCCTGCAATTCATCCTCACTCTGATTGGAATTCAGATTTCAATGCAAGATCTACTCTTGCTTCGGTGAGCAAAACAAACAAGATGCTGGGGAAAGGCTTTTTCTCCGACTCTGAGTATCGCCTTTGAGATTCACGCAGTCTGTCCGATACTCCGCCGCAATTGGGTGGGGACGCTAATGATATGAAGATATGGAGGTGGGTTTTCCTCCACAAACTGAGAATTTGTCGTTTGCAATAGTTGGCGCAGCACGGTTGAATGCGCTGAGCTGAGCCCCCCTCGCATCTCAATTGCTGGCAGGCGAGGCGAGGCCGGTGGGTTGGCAGGCCGGGGCTGGGTCTGCATGGTCTGCCGGCTGCAACTGCTGGGAGTCCCGCCAACTCCGCGCCGCCGCGGCCGCGCGCTGCTCCCTTCCCCCTGTCACCAAGTGCAGTGCCGTCACCCTCCAACCAACCACACTACAGTGTACACTAGAGATGAAATGCTCTACTTGCTTCTATGTACCCTTACACGGATTGAATGCCTCGAGTGGCTTGCACTGCAACTGCACGAAGTGCTGCCTGTGTCGCTGCTAGAGGTAGAAGTTCAGGAATGTGGAGATGTTTGCACGCAAAGTTGGAAACCAGGACTGAATTTTGATAAGAGATTATAAGAAGGAACGGTTGGTCCCAGGCATTTGGTGGTGCATGTCAGGCTGCAGGTTCACGGTGTCGTGCAGCGAAGTGTTTTGCAAGAACTCGGTTCAAATAGGTTCTGGGTGCAGGAGAAGTTCTGAAAGGTAAGTGAAGAAAACGTGTCGTGTTTGTTCCAAAAACGTGTCGAGCCCGTCTGTTTGTGATCAGTCGAGGAACAGATTTTCAGTCGAGTGTTTTTGTCTCAGGATTGGACAGTTTGTTGCAGTTGTGAGTTTTGAACAGTGGAAAGCTGGGTCGACTTCTTCCAAAAATTCAAATCTGAAAATTAAAGTTCAGTGGAATATTGATTTTTGGGGTGGCTTGGGCGGCGTGGGAACTGCAGTGGGAACTTCGCACGTGGTTCGAGGACACGTCATGTCACAAGTGTCGGAATGTCACCTGCATCCTGCACCTGCCATTTCTGCCCATGTGGCGAGGCCCCCGATGCGTAACGCGCCTGAGATGTGGTGCAATTGCAGTCAACTGGCGACTGAACTTTAACACAATGCAAACACAGTTGAGACTCAGTTCATTAACTGAAATGGACTTGAGGTAATTATCTCAACGCGCATTTGACACTTGTTTGTCGAGTAAAATTGTCTTAAGCCTGAACCTGCCACCAGATAAAGTGTTTTGCGCGCATGCAGTGCATGTCAGTTCCTGCAACAGTTTTGGAGCAGAAGCGGATGTGCGCAGGTTGGAGGAGGACAAAGGTGAGGAAACCGGAAACGATTCGTCATCAGCGCCTGTTTGTCCTGCAGGCACTGAGCGCCAAATATGTACAGCTGTTGTCGGAATGCGCGGAGGCATTGAGTACTTCTGCAAACAGAAATTATCATATTTTACAGGGTGCTTCTTCAGTTGATTGGAAATGTGTGCAAAATACCTTGGGGACCACTTGGTTTTAATCTTATTTGGTCGTGTGCAAAACTTTTGTTTCTGAACGTGTTAGAACTTTATGGGAACACACGCAATGCCCTACCAGTGAGAATTGACCTCCTAAGTTGGGAGGACATGCATGCAATTGCTGCAGGCGTTTCCACTGGCGCTTTAACGCACGCACACCTGGATGGTACTGTGCGCAGTCGCGACTGCATCTCCCGTGGCATCCCGTCTACGGCAGTTTGTTTGAAGTGAGTGGGGCATTGTTTTGCGCGTCGCGCAGTGTCATTGGTCACGCACCATACCGAGGTGAAAGGTAGGTCCATGACTGCATAAGCGCATCGGAATGCAGCATGCAGGCTAACAGCCCCCGCTGTCCCATACCTCGTGTTCACTACCACGGTTTGCAGGCATTTGTGTGAGGGTCACCGAGAATTGCACAGGCGAGGGGAGAAAGGTAACAGTTTGAGCGGTGATCTTTGGAGGTGACGCAATTGACTTGCAGGCAATGTTTTTTGTGTGTGCACAATGAACTGCAAATCATTGTGAATAAGATTTTTTCGACTTCTGCCTGATCAACAGAGACTCAAAAAGACGCTGCTTGGGGTGTTTACACAAAGTTCCAGCTTGTGAAATGATTTTGTAAAAGTTACATAAGCACCAAACAGGCATGCAGGTGCCTTTGATCTTCCTTTTCACAATCGAGAGACACTTCGTGCGAATGCCAAAAGTTCTTTCACACGGACAGGAAGAAAGAAGGCCTCTATGCAAGCCAACTGTGTCACATGCTGCAGTATGCAGGTATTTCAATTGACAACGGCCAAACATGGCCTTCTTCCACGGTTGGTTGCGCACTACAGGTCTTCTGTGCCTCAAGGTGTGATTGCGAACCGAGCGTCCTCACATGCGACATACGTACCTGCAGCGCTCGGGAAGCTCATTGACATGCAGGCGCTGGTGAGGCACAGGCAGCGCGTCGCAGGATGCGACACGGTCCGCTGGACACGCTGAAGGCACATGTGCCACTTTGACAAGTTTGGAGACAGTCTGAAGATTGCAGGGCTCGAGTCTGCATTTGGTGTGGCAGGTTGCTCAGGTAACTTTTGAAATTTTGCTGCACGTTTCTTCTCATTTCTGCTCAATTCGACTGATTGCCAAACGGTGTCGCACCTGAACTGCATCAAGATTTGCTGAAAGCTTTTTTGATGTTGCCATTTTCACTTCTCCGTTGCCAAAAGGGGCTGGTAGATCTAGATCTGCACAAAAAAGGCGAACCCACGTGTGAAGTTTTCTCGTGTAACCACGAAGCAGGGAATTTGCCTCGTGGTATTTTGAGAAGGGTTTCTTCACGTTCCAGTGAGCCCGTGGTTTGTCATGGATGCAGTCTGTCTCTCTTGCAATTAAATGTTTGAACTTCGCTGCGTCTTTTTCGGAGTCATCAAATCTCAAATCAAACATTTCGTTGTGAAAGCTTTACAAAAACATTTGGTCGTCAGGATATGTGCAAAAGAAGCAGATTTGTTCCTTTTCAATTTCTCCAGATACAGGTGTGGAGTGCCAGTCAGGTTTTTGCTTTCGCTCCAACTTGCCATGCAGGACTGTTTCATTGCATGCAAATTTGGCAGAATGTACGAAAAAGTAACTTCGCAAAAGGGTTTTGGAGTCACGATTCTTGCAAACCCAAGTGCAGAAACTTTGCCATGCAGACATCCATGGCAGGTTTGCTTTCGCTCAAAACGTGTCGAACCAGTCACAATTCAGTGCCTTCGTTTGGCAGAACGTGGAGTACACGAAGCTTCCTTCTTTTGCAATCCCCATTCAGCCCGATGAGATACATGTACAGAAGGGGCCTTTTTGTCAGAACCTGGTGAAGGAAGTGAGACTTGATACGGGGAAGTTATCGCATTGGTGCACGGGCTGGAACCAGGCAATTGCGCAGAAGTTGCGGTCTGTTTGGCGCGGTGCTGGGCACAATGAAAGGTTTGCAGGTGCTATCACTGCGAGTATTGGGGGTGTCATCATGTCAAGGTGCTTTTGTTCTTCCACACTCGTTGGTGGGTGCAAGGCGATTTGAATTTGAAGTTCTTGAGCTGAAACTGCTGGAAACTTGGTTCGTGCGCCCAATCTGTCAGCCGATTCTGTCCGCTTTCAAGCAAAGCAGAAAGTCTTTGATTTCATAACTCGTGTATCTTCACAAATACTCGTCAGGGAATTCCCAACAGTTCAGACTTCAGATTTTTGTGCCCCCCGCATTGTGCTAAGGTTTTCAAGGCTCTGACAACTTTCAAGTTTTGCACCCTGAGCTTAATCCAGGCTGCAGTCTTCTGCTGTAGTTGGAAATGTCCAGGACATTCAGGGTTGACACAATTCAGTGAGGCATAATTTTTGTGCAATTACCCCTGTCCCTCGTTATACGCACCAGATTGTTCAGGAGGATATTAGCAATTACAGCAATTTTCACTGCAAATTGTGAGGCGCATATGCGAGCGAATGAGGGTAGCGAGGCAGGGTGACAGTCACGAGGGTACTGGGACAAAAAGGTTTTGCCTGCTTTGTCGCAGGACCCCAGAACTTGCGGATCAACCAAATGCCGTGGTGCTTGATCTTTTTGGCTCAGGAGGGAACAGCAAGTGATCACAACCAAAGGAAATGCTGGAGCGTATTTTTATCTGATGTTTTGACTGCTCAAATGACAAAGTGTCCACTGCAGATGGTACTGAGAGCAAACTTGGGCCTGCAAGGTTTGGGATACTGAACCCACATCCGAACAACCAGAAACTTGGAGCCTGACGGACTGGATTTGCAATTCCCGCCATATTCGTGAGCAAATGACCGGTCGCTACCACCGGATCCGGGCTGTGCAATTGAAACTGCAGTTGACTAAATGTTAGTGGATCCACCAACTGTTGCTCGGTGTCACATGTCGCGTGTTGAGCGGCCAATTACCACAGCGATAATGTCGTCCTGCTGCAGTGTGCGTGAATAAGCCCGTCTAATGGCCGCAATTGTCTCTCGCCAAATGTCTCGCATAATGACAGCACCCTCGTTTATCAAGTGGCCTGCAATTATCTGGGTGCAACCTGCAGTGGGTCCGGGATGCGAAGCCAAAATGCCCAAAATTGTTTGGCAAGTGATGGTCCTTTTGTGAACAAAGTCCAAAGAGGGAGCTCGTGTCACTGACGAAGTTTCCTGGAGGAATTTGTTTCGTCTTGCGAGCTTTGTTTCCAGTGTTCGCTTCGTTCAGAACGCAAACACTTGGGACAGGCTGTCAGCATTCTGTTTGTGGGGCGTCTCTTCGTTGGACCTGAGCTCAGCCTTGTACATGTAGTTGTGGCTGATTCAGAGGGCCGGCTCCCCAAGCACTACACTGCAAAAAAAAATAATTTTGACCATCCCCGGCTCCAAATTTTGGTCACCCTTGGGCTCAGAAGCGTTGAGGTTTGGGCCTCGCGTCATTGGTGAGGGGACTTTGGTCAGACAGTCAGAAAACCGAACCTCCGACGAACGAAAGTGCGACCTGATCAAGTCGTTTTCCTGTCAGTTTCAAAAGGACAAATTTTCCCTGAAAAGGCTCCATTTGGAAGTTGGGGGGTTCCTTTGTGTGCTGCTTCGTGATGAGGAACTTTTACTGTGCGAGTTTGGCGCAGAAACAAAACAGCTATCGCTTCAAAAGGGGCTATCAGTGTGCGATGGCCCCGGAAATCTTTTTATTTGTGTGCAGCCCCGTGGAAATGGAAGTTGACTCACAGTGAAAAAGCGTTTCCGGAAAACATTTTGCATTTTCCACAACATTGGATGGTTTCAAGTTGAGCTTTGCTGACTTAGACACTGCGGGACTGACGAATCCTCCATATATCGCACATGGCTAATTTTACTTCCTTCCCGAGATTGTAGTGAACCTTGTCGTTCCCCAGGGGAGCGGAGCTCACACGAGGGTGTGAATTGGATCACGTCGCACCAAAAGTGCATGAGACGGCAGAGCCCGTGTCCCCCCCCCCCCGCTGCGGAAAAAATATTTTTCCCGGTTGAGAAAGAAGTAGCTCGCAGATCTTTCCAGAGATCAGGATCAAGCACACGTGCACGGGTAGAAAGCGCAAGCAAAGCTTGCATTTGAATCACACCCACTCCCTTGACTGAACCTGTATCCATCCGAATCTGAGTCACAAATGTGAGGCCCAAGCGTACACGACTTGTCCAGGTGGGAATTTGTGCCACAGTTGACGCGGGTGGGTGAGTGGTGTGCGTCGAAGGATCAGGTTCACCCTGCCACTTTTCACCCTCTCCCAGAAAATGAAAAACGACCCTCAAGCACGATCAGTGAAATGATCTATTTTTCTTTCCCCGAAAGCAGAAATTCTGGGACTTTCTGTTGTTTTTGGATCAACTGAGAAGGGAACTCGACAGATTTGTTCGCACAAAAGAAAATTTCGTTGTTCCCGTCGAGTTGCCTCCCATTTGATACCTTTCGCGCGGACGTGGTTTGCTGCAGATGGGTGCGAAGAAAGCTGGGTGCACCAGACTGCCGAGTTTCGTGCGTGCATCGGGTCCCATTGCAGATGCCGATCCGCTGGAGAAGCCTGTGTCCTCCCCCGACTTGTTTTTCCCCGATTTGCTGCAATAAAAGACTGAAACACGACTCCTCATTTGCTGTCAATCAGTTTCCGGCCGGAAATACTTTCAAAATCCGCAACAGATCCAGGGTATTGGAAAACGCCCACGCAATCCCGCGCCGTGCATTCAGATGGACTTCCCTCTTTTCGAGAGACGCCGAAGCCTCAGCCAATCAGGAGGGAGATCCTAACTTCCCTCCATAAAATATCGTACTACACCAGTATCGAATTCGAATCCACTGTTGATAAAAGCGTGAGAAAACAGCTACTTATGCATGTTACAATCACTTTCAGACTCTACATTAAATATGTCGTGCACGACCTTTTGCGGAGATAAGAATAGTTTTGATGGTGTTGAAGGAGCTTGTTGTTGAGTCAGCCGGAATTTAACCCTCCAGTCAACCAGGTCTCCCTGCATTTAAAGCTGAAAAGCTTCTGGTTTGTCTCATTTCAGTTGATGAAGGAAACCAGAAAGGACACAAGACTTTGAGGTGACACAACCAAGTGCTGCGGTTAGAACAAAACTCGTTCACTGTCACCATAGCAACGTGAGGATGGGGAGCGTCGTCAAGGTGATCGGGAGCCCCGGGCGCTGGTTCTCGTTGCTGGGCAACGGGCTGCAGAGGCTGAAGAGCGAGAAGCTCCTGTGCGACGTGTCGTTGGTCAGTCGGGACGGACATGAAGTCGAGGTCCACTCCGCCGTTCTGGCCGCCGCCAGCCCGGTACTAGAGTCCATACTGAAGACGAGGGCGTCCAGCGGCGAGGACAAACCCGACGACAAGAAGGTGGTGATCGATGACGTCATGTCCGGAGACGTTCTGACGTGCGTCGTGGATTTCGTCTACACCGGAAGTTGTGACGTCACGGAGACGCAGCTGGACGAGCTGTGTTCGACTGCAGGGGCCCTCAAGATGAGCCTGCTGCAGGAGAAGTGCAGGAGGAAGCTGGACGGGGAAGATCCAGACTCAGAAAACAACAACAACAACATGAAGGAGTCGGACAGAAGCGATGAGGAGCGGATGGAGGAAGGAGCCAAGAGTCCAGCCTCCGACAGTGCGAAGGATCGACTGCGCCAGGCTCTCAAGCGCAAACTGGGCACGGTACGTGCACGCGTTCAATATAACTTTGCTCCGTGAAGGATCGTAGACCCAGTCCATGTTTGGGATTTCCTAATGACGAGTGTAAGTTGCAACCACCGACACAGGGAAGTTTGAGTCCCGACCGTCTTAACCAGCACAGCATATCTCACACGATTTTCTTTTGCAAACAAAACTAGATTCAGACACGATCTTATAAATATATATATTCAGTTTCATTTGTTTCCGGCGGGACTTTTTCTGCCAAAGTTGGGATTCTATTGATTCAGGAGGCACGATGAACAACGATCTTGGATTGCGCGTGACGCATGGTCCCTGATCCATCGTGCGTGGTTCAAACACGTCCACGGAGCCACGCATAAAAGAAACAAGTTCTTGTCTCACGTTCACTATTTTTGCAGCTGCCACTACAGTGGCACCAAGTAGCATGGACCACAAAATGTACGTGAAGATTTTGAATGAAACGGTGGCGTGGTTCTTGTCTCAGATGGAGGGGGACGAGGACGAGCAGGGTGTCTACATCTGCCGGCACTGCAGCACGCTGTTCCAGTCGGCGCATGCGCTCAGCCGCCACCTGCGCAGCGAGCACGGCGCGCACGCGCAGCACAGCTCCGAGTCGGACGAGGACGACGCCGAAGTGTCGCACCTCATGCGGGTGTCGCTGGGCGACGCCCACGGTCACACCCACCTCCACCCAGACGGGTTCTTCGATGACGCCCAGGATGCGTCGAGCGGTGGGGAGAACGGCAACAACTGCGACGAGGATTCCAACCTGTCGTCCTCATTCGTCGGCGGCACAGGTAACGAGAAAACTTGTTTCCTTCATACTGCACGCAGTGTCGTGTCTGAGGAACATTGCTTTCTTGTCCCAGAGAAAAAGACGTGGCAGCATGGGCAACAACATGTGTGGCAGTCTCAGGTTCGAGGGAAATTTCGATCTTCTCAGTCTTGCTTTCCTTGCACGAACAGAGTGTAACCACAGAAACTGGGTTTGACTCAGCCCGTTCCCCTCCGCTTGAGAAACTTTGGTTCATCCCCCAATGTCAAGTCATCTCAGGAGCTCAGACCATGCACATTGCGCATAAAGCACTTCAGCAAAACGCTGCATGGTTTTCTAGCAACGCAGCGCCCGTGCACAGAGTCGTTTCGTCGGTCTGAATTCAACCGTCGCTTGTCTGTGCGTCTCGGTTCCAAACGCAACCTGGCTCTCCCTGGAGAGACTGTAACACCAACGAAGCAGCACCCTTTCACGAATTGAATTTGTCTCAACACCCGCTGTGTTGCTCCATGCACGCAGTCTGTGCACGTGGACATGTTCGGTCTTTGCACGCCCGAACTTGCTGAGCGTGTCCACGCTGCTAGGTGTTCTTGTTTGTACACAAAATTGCATAGATCTGCGTCTCTGTTGTGCAGGCAGTGAGCGCGGGTTGAGCGGCTCCCCCGGGGCGCGCCTCGCGTCCGGCGGGCAGCAGCACAAGAAGCGCTTCTTCTGTGACCTCTGCGACTCGTCCTTCACCCGACGGGACAACCTCAAGACGCACAGGAAGGCCAAGCACGAGGGCCAGATGCCGTTCGACTGCCCCAAGTGCGGAAGGTGAGTGAGAACTACGTGCGGTGGGCGTGAGGTTTGTTGGGGGTTTCTCATTGACAAATCCCGGGTTGTTCCTGCACAGCGGGGAGGGCGATGAAGCTCTGGGAGATTCGCTGCTGAGACTCAGAGATTTGTAACTGTCTCCGACACATTCAAGCCATTTGGTGCGTTCAGACAGCCCTGCAAAATTCGTCTTCTCTGTGCCATGAGAGGATGCGCTTTGCCCAAGCTGAAGACCTGGGGTGTGCAGCTGCCTGCATGTGCCTGTGTGTGTTGGTGGGTGGGGGGCTGTCCTGGGCGTGGATGACACAGGATTTCACGGCTGGTCTCTTTGCGCAGGTACTTCACGCGCCTGTACAACATGAAGCAGCACATGGACCACTGCGTGGGCGCCGCCTTCGTGCCGCGCGCCATGACCTGCTACGTCTGCCAGATGCAGTTCGCCAGCATCGCCGGCTACAAGCAGCACATGGAGCACACGCACGTCGGGGACGAGGTGAGACGCAAATCACTCGAATTTGTTTGTTTGCGCGTTGTGATCATATGGTTTATCCACAATGAACACGAAGCCAGCAAACCTCGCACGCTCGTGAATGCGAATACGACCCACAAGTGAAAGTTGGGACAGTGCGTGCAAAGTGACAGCTCTATCGAGAAGCGATGACCAGTGCACCTTGTGCAGACTGCGATCTCCTGGCTCCCCAATGTCTGAACACCAGTTAAAAATCTCGTGTTTTGTGACAGCGTGCGTCGTCTTACAACCAGAGCATGGACGCTAAGAAAGCGATGCAGCGCCACGAGCAGCAGGCCCAGGAGGAAAACGCCGCTGATGACGTCACGCGCTCCGGGGACCCAGCCGACCAATCGCAGAGCAGGAACGCACACCCGACGATCGCGGCTGCGCTCGGCTTCGGCCCGAACAACCCGAAGCTGTCACCGAGCAAAGACGGGAAGCGCTACCCTTGCTCCTTGTGCAACAGCACTTTTACCAGGTTCGCGCGCGTTGATTGAGCGAAGCACCCTTCTTTGGTTCTTTGATTTCGCATTCTTTGGTCCCTTGCCCTGCAGTGTTATCAAAGATCTACTGTTTCATTCCAGAGTGGACAACATGCGTGCGCACATGCTCAAGTTTCACGACATCGAGGTTCCGCCCATGGGCGGGAGTCGTCGCTCCACTCCCGTGAGCATGCTGGGCGGAACCGGGGCGCATGCTGACTCGCCTCTCTTCGATTCGCCCACGATGGTGCCGCGTCACGTCGCCAACGCCCGCGTCGCGTCGCCAGGAGCGACGCCGCCGATCGTGATCGAGCCGCTCGGGTCCGAGCGGGAACCAGGCAGCGCGGAGAACAGCCGCTCGCCCGTCCCCAGCACCGGGGACCAGGTCAGCGAGCCGCCCTCCGACATGGAGCAGGATGGTGAGTCTTCCCGCGTGCTCAATTTCCACCCACCAAACACGTGAAAATATGAGTGGAAAGGTTCCTTTTGGAAACACTTGCACAGGGTAAAGCAAAAGCACAGTGCAGCTTACTTTGCAATTCTGAACTTTCACAGGTGAGGAAATGGGCGAAGGCGCACCGCAGGGTGACGGATCACGGGACGGCAGCACGGTAGCGGATCCACACAAGCCGTTCGTGTGCACGGTGTGCAACACGTCCTTCACCCGGCGTGACAACCTCACAGTGCACATGCGCAAGCACAACGGCGAGCGTCCGTTCATCTGCGAGTTCTGCAACAAGCAATTCACGCGCGGGTACAACCGGAAGCAACACGAGATGGTAAGTTGCACACACACGCACACACACACGTACACACACATGCACCGTTATCATTCTACCAACAACACGCCACAAACAATAAAACAACATCTGTTCTCTTCAGGTATGTGAGATGCGTAACAGAACCTCCACCACCACCACCGTCAGCGGCGCCGCCGCCGGCAAGAAAACCTTCATGTGCGAGTCGTGCGGCGCCAAGTTCCGGCGCATCGAAGACTGCCGGCGCCACATCTACCAGACGCACAAGCGCAACGAGCGCCTCCCGACAGAGGGCACCAGCGGTGACGAGGACGCCACGACCGCGCCCTTCCGCTCGTACGCGCAATCGCAAGATGGCGCCATGGACCTGTCTGCTGGGGAAGGTGTGTGATTTCTACATTTTTATGCTCCCAAATTGACAATCCTGCAAGAAACGAAGAACTGGGCAAATTCTGCAGTGTTGTTTTGGCTGTGTGCCGCTTGGTCAGATTTGGCTTGCGGAGGTTTCGTTGAGAACATTTTCACCCATGTCCTTGCACGATGCTAACGCGAAGACTCTTCCAATGCAGGCTCCCCGCCGAAGGACAGTCCTCCGTCTCGCAACGCCGAGTCGAGCCCGACGAGCGGCATGAAGCTCCCGACGCGCATGCGTCCTGCCGCCGCCGCGCCCACTTCCGGCGCCGCCGCGCGGGACCGAACCCCGGTCCAGGACCTCGACGACGACTTCGTGTCTCCCGAGCAAATCTACGAGGCGGCGATGAACAGCAACTTCTCCCCGAGGCTGCGGAACCTGTACACGCCGCCCAGCCCCATGATCCAGGGGTCGGCGGGGCCGGGGGCCACCAGCACCCCGGTGTTCCCCGGGCTGCATCAGAGCAGCGATGACCTGCCGCCCCGTCGTACTGGGGGAGACGCGGAACCTCCCTTCGTGCCTCTCGAAGCCCTGAATGGTCGGCTTGATCAGAATGGGAAGTTTGACAATGCTGCTCCTGAACCCAAACCAGCTCCTGCTCCTCCGGCGAAAAAATCGAAGCGGAAGTCGGCCCCTCCTCAGCGGATCCTCAAGAACCTGGACACCTCCATGGAGGAGGAGTCGCCTCAGTTGCAAATGGGTGCGTCGGCCTCGTTCACGTCGGAATCAACCGCCCCATCCACATTTGGAAACAGCGCGAGTCGGAGTCCGTACAGCAGCAGTGCCATTCTGGAGGCGATGCGAAAGCGACCGGCGCCCTACCCCACGAGTTTACTGAACAGCGCTGCAGCCCTCAGCGCTGGTCTACTCTCCATCTCTGACATTGCCAATAACAACAGCAAAATGGCATCGCAACATCACTTCGGCAACAACAAATTGTCGGCATCGTACAACGGCAGCAGCAGCACAGCTCAATTCAGCAGCAACAACAAAGCGAGCACGTCCTTCCACGGAAACACCAGTGGCAGCAGCAGCAGCAACAGCAGTAAAGGTGGAAACAGCAGCAACAACAGAGGCAACGCCAGCGGTGGCGCCATCAAGCCGTTTTCGTGCGAGGAGTGCGGCGCGACGTTCACGCGGCGCGACAACCTGCGCGTCCACCAGCGGCGTCACACCGGGGAGCGCCCCTTCATGTGCTCCTGCGGCAAAACGTTCACGCGCTCCTACTCCATGAAGTGCCACCAGGACGCGACCGGGCACGTCGGAAGCCTCCCGACCGTCTCCTTCAAGACGGCGCCCGCGCTCTCCGCCGTCTGAACAGCTCCACAAACACGCACGATCGTGCAGACAAACTGAATTCAATGGCTCCATGCAAGGATTTACTCTTACAATGCGCGTACGTGCATCTTTCCTCTTCGGCGTCGCTGCGCAAGCGCGTTCGTGGCAGCATTGCGCAATTTCTCAAGTGCCTTGACAATTGTCACAGAATTTTAGCTTCAAATAGCAGTGAAGTCTGGTGAGACGCACGCTCGGCCTTTGGCGAACTGAACTTGCGATGGTTCTCTTGGGGAAAGCCACAGTTTTGATTTTTACACTGCTAGGCTGAATGCAAAACTTGCTTCTGCTGGATTGCCTGTCAATTCCGTTTTTCTTCACAATTCTCGAGACACAGTCTACAAAGCAACATTCCAGATATTATTGTTTGGAAAATGGAAATCTCTCGTTTCTCTGAATCACTGAGTCTGGTCATTTTGTACATTCCCAGTTGACATTATGATATTTGCGCTTTTGTTCAGCGTTTTGCTGTGAAAAGCTGTGTTTTGTTCACCATGGCGCTACTGGACATTCCAACTTTTCTGTGCTCTGTGTTGATTTGCATGCAATGAACGGTCGTGAAAACAATTTTCTCAATGCAGTGTTGAAGGCTTTGCTGCAGAGATTTATCTTATTTTGTATTCTCTGTCAAAACTCGCCTGGCGCTCACTGATCCCAACCTCATGCCGGAAGCCAAAATGCAAAGTTTTGTGCTTTTGTATCAATTTTATCCTTGACTGTGTGCGCTGATCTTTGCAGGTTTAAATCTACTCAATGTCTTCCGAAATGCAAATCTATTTTTGCTGACATTGTTTCACACAGAGGAACACCACACGTATTTTGTGAGCTTGTTCTCCATTCATCTGCTTGAAATCAAACGTATTCCAAAACAGTGTCTTCCACGTTTCACCGTGTGCCTTGTCGAGAGCAGACCGCGCAATACTGAATGCAGGAAACGGTTGTATTTTCTCGCAATTTACTGAGATGAAATCACTTGATAGGCAAAGCTCAACAGTCTTGAAGTCACGAAATGAAGAGAAGAGAACCGAAGCAAACACACATACACACATGTTGACAATTTTACAGGGTAAACTCTTTTCACCTCCAAAAATGTTTCATCAAAACAAAATAATTCATTTTGTTTCAAGCAGCTCTTGTACAATGTTACAGTTGCAGCGTGGTTTGCTTGGGTTTCGTGAAAAAGGCGGTTCCCTCACAGGAGCTTCGCCTTTTTTGTTTCTCGTTCCACTGTAAAAACTAAGTCATTATACAGATACATTTCTTGGGTACGAATTCGGTGATGGTCGTATATATTGATGGGTGTACGTGTTGAGCAAATCGTCGAAATGTTGGGCATTTTTCGTCATTCTGGATACAAGTTTTGCGTGCAGCTGCGACACACAGTTAAACCCTGCTGAGATGATGTAAAAGTGATTTGCTTTTGCAGGTCACTTGTTGAAAAAAATTTCCTCAACCGGTTGAAAAAAAAAGAAATTGACAGAAACCAGTTTGCCTGAAATAGATCTACAGTTTTTCTTGACGGAAACACTTGAATCAAAATGATGCAAGCAATGATTTCTGAAATCTTCCAGTGCGTTCAACTGTTCAAATGAAAACCTTATTCTCAAGCGTGTACCAGCTTCACTATTTTGTTGAGCAGCAAATAAAACTGTTACAAATTTGCAGTGGCAAAAAAAAAAAAAAAGTTGTTCTTTTGTACAGTCCCACGTAGAGCTATTCGACATCCTCGTCGGGTGGATGATACTTGACGTCGAAGTGGCCCGCTAGGTGGAGCCTGTCGTTGAGGCGGCACAGCTGCTGCAGGAACCCGTCGTTTGGCGCCACCTCTCGCTGCGCGCGCACCATGCGCAGCGCGTCTTGTGCCTGACAACAATTGCGCAGGGTTCAGCGGGTGGGGCTTGTCTCCTCACCCCCTTGAAACAAAATTGGTGTTTTATCGGCGGAAGGTGTGCATTTTTGCACATGGGATGGGCAACTTTCTTGCGCATAGGGTGGGCAACTCTATGCATTTTCTAAGCGACGCTGCACAATTTTCGCGAAAGTTAATTGCAAATAAAAATCTGGATAGGGTGTTTTTCACGAAGGAGAAAAAAAAAGGTTATGACCGTGCCAGGGGTCGAACCTGGAATCTCCCGCTCCGTAGGCGGGCGCCTTCTCCATTGGGCCACACGGCCAACTGTAGTACCATGGGCCCCGCTTTGTCTGTTTGTCGTTCATAACGCGCTCCTGCGCTCATCACCAACAGGCGCGCAATTTGAACAAATGTTCGCAAATAAAGAAACGGTGGGTGAATTTGCTGGACCCCAAGAATTGCTTCCAACTCGCTTTTTGCGCTTGCACTGCCGCCCTCTTTCATCACACACACACGTGTGCGCACACACACACACACACACACACTGCTCCTCAAAATTTTCCGCAATTGATGAAGCGGCGACTTTCCCATGTTTTCAAAGCCGACGCCCCCCCCCCCTCGCCCACCTCCAATTGACCAAATCCGTCGAGAAACCCCAAGCGAGCACTGTACGCACCGTCATGTGTCGCTTGATCATGAGGAAGGCGAGAGCGATGGTGGCGGAGCGACTCACGCCCTGTCGGCAGTTCACCAACACCTTCCCTGCAAGCGTGCAAACCCTGGATTCACACTGCAAGGGCAAAACGATGAGCGCAACAGGGCGATGCATGCCGGGACACAACGCGTGATGCTTCCAGCGTGAGTATGACCTCGGACAGGTGTGTTCTGTCGAATGGTGGCGCGAACTTTCCTCGCGAGCCGAAACGTCGAAATTCGATGCCAATCGACTTTTTTTTCGGTGCGATCAAATCGAGCGACGACGTCGTCATTGGTCTAACTTGCGGACTGCTTGAAGCCTGACGCAACGAGCGTAAGACAGGTCTTTCTCTGAATGCATCCAGTACGAGGCAAATATTTATGCGACACTTGCACAGGAAAAGACACTCAAACAACACAACTCACCCGTTTTCAAAGCGTTGTCGATGTACTCTGCACACTCGTCAAAGTATTGACTGAGGGGAAAGTTCATGATGTCGTGAGCCTTGATCGCCTTGTATTCGATTCCTGAAACACATGTGTTTGAGGAATTTTTTCAGACCACAACTCCTTGCGTAGCGTGGCGCCAAACTAAGCTCAGAGCTCTGTCTATATTCCAAAGTTTCTTCAGTTCAAATTTGCCATTGAAACATCGCAGCAAGAAAAATCTGCAACGCTGCCCCCTGGTGTCGACAAGCCACGTTTTCGCGCGCCCCACATGACGACACGTGGCGTAAGACTGCGCACGCACCTGGCTTCTTGTAGTGGACGGGGGAGATGTGGCAGTGGTAGCCGTCCTTGGGTCCGTCGGCCGTATTGAGCACGTGTGTGATGCCGCGTCGCTTCAGGTCGAAGCAGTGCAGAGCCGCGCTCCTGCATGAAAACGAGGCTCGTTCCTGACAACGCGTCTGATTTGCGCCGGAAGTTCACACCACTGTTTGCAGCTGACCTTTAACACGCACTTGAATGACATTTGCTCAATATTTCGTTGCAATGTTCACCCAAATCTCCCACAAGAAGCACAGTGTTGAGAGCCAACACGCTGAAGCAGGCTGATTTCAATTGATTGCCTTGGGTGAATGAAGGCGCTTTGGTCACATCAGACACAAACTAGACTTTCAAGTGGAGAATCAGCCGCGCGTGCAGCGTACATCGGCAGGACAGCACTTGTGTGTGTTGAAGAATGTGTGCACAGTCTTCAACACACACAAGTGCTGTCCTGCCGATGTACGCTGCACGCGCGGCTGATTCTCCACTTGAAAGTCTAGTTTGTGTCTGATGTGACCAAAGCGCCTTCATTC
>JAAUXT010082694.1_pt1 | contig 24474 bp, 21 predicted proteins | sample 7278171 | NCBI WGS metagenome assembly JAAUXT01 (sample SAMN14350112, study PRJNA611818) | marine sediment metagenome | isolation source: surface marine sediment (1.8m) | place: French Polynesia: Moorea | collected 2018-08
ATATGTGGATATTGTTGTGAAACAATGTGTAAAAGTTCCATTTGGTCAAATTTGTTTCATTTGGGTGTGTGCTAAATGAGTTCCCAAGTTGTGAATATTGAGTGAAAAAAGGAAGAATTTTGACAAAAAAGTGACCCAAATCAGAGTGAGCCAAATCAGAGTAAACCAAATCAGAGCAAGCCAAATCAGAGCAAGCCAAATCAGAGCAAGCCAAATCAGATTTCCTCAAATCACCGTGAGCTCCATGGAGCTATTTTTGTCATTTGGTTGTTGTTTGGGGCAGGAGGCAGATTAAACTTCAATTGTTGCTCTCAAGAAAAGGACCGAAGCCAACGAATTTTCACCACTGGCATTTCTCGCGGATTTCTCGAAATTGGTCAAAACAACGCAGGGTCTATTTTGGGAAACTGAGACCTTCCAGGCCTATTTTATACTGGAAGTACCATACATTACGAGTCAATGAATGCTGGGGATACACAATTATGTAACTCGCTTTGGTTTTGGGACAGCGATTTGCCTTTCCACAGAAGGCCAGCTGCAGGGCCCACTCAAGACTTGGGACAGGGAAGCAATCTCCGTACCCGAAGAGAGAATTGTAGTTTTCCAAGGCTCAGAAGTGGCAGACCGAAAGGCCTTTGGACCTGCAGTGCTTTAGTCTTGAGGCTCTGTGCGGCCCACGCCAATACGGCCCAGGCCAGTGCTGCTGGGCCCAAGGTTCGTGGCCTTTCCTTGTCTTGCATCTGGTTCTCGCCGCTTGGTTCCCTTGAGCTGACACATTTCACTTTCAATCACAAGTCCTCCGCACAGAAGTTTCCCCAGAGCGGATTGTTCACTCCGCACCGGAAAGCGAACACTGATGAATAAACAGCTTGCTCTGCCCTGACAACCTGAAACATTTCCGTCCGGGACGGAAAAGGTTCCGATCCACAGGGGACTGAGGAACGCACGAGGCCATGATCACTGGGTCCGTTGTGCGTCACTCAAGCAGGATAGGGAAAGCTCCGCTGATGTCTATGTATGCAGGATGCTGATGCATTCAGCGTGAAAAGGGCATCAACAGACGCTGCTGTCCTCACCGACGCGACGGAACTGATGTGAACCAGCCCCGAGAGAAGAATGGACTCCTGTTGAATGAATGTAGCCCGCACCTGCTCCCGCCTCTGCAGGGCGCAAACGCGGTGTAATGCGCAGCCCCGTGAGCCCTGGAGCAGCCAAATTGCTCCGTGAGGTGAATGGTGAGAGGCTGGGAGCCGGAGGTTGCAAGGATAAAGATCTCGTGTCCAGGGAGGATCCTCTGATGGAGGTTCATCGCAGCTGCAAAAATTGGAGCATGCATGTGTACGAAAACTTATTTTTGTGCCTTTTCGCGCAAAAAGGGAGTGGTTTGTTTTGGAGCCCAGATGCAACAGACGAAATCCCAGCCCCTGGAGACTACACGCAATCTGCTCACTGGGTACAAATGAGCTTTTCTTGCTTCTTTGCTGAAAACTGTTGTGATGTTCCCCTGAGAGCCAAATTGGAAAGGTGATGGTTCCGCAAGTTTTTTGCCGATCAAAAACGGAAAGACACGGAGGTTCAGGAAAAGATTGCGCCTGTGTTTCGAAGAGAGGTGGGTGGGAAGGGAGATTTCAACTTTAAAAACACTCCGAGATGAACCGACATTCCCGTTGCTGCTGGTGTCTCAATGCTGCGGAGCGTACCTTGATACCAGGTTCAATGGGTCCAAGGACCACCACGGTTTGCCGCTTGGAATCTGTGCAACGTAGAACACGCTTCACAGCCGGGTGAACACCTGGGGACAAGCAGAACAGGAAAAAACTGGCACTTTTCAATCTCCTCCCCGTTTGAAAGTGTTTCTGATCACAGAATTTGTTGCAGGCCATCTCCTCACTTGTACATAGAACAGAAACCTTGACCCAATCCGATCGTTTGTTTTCTTTTCTTCGGACTTCCCACCCAGAGGGGAAACACAGCTCAGTTCTTTGTGGAGCGTACAAGTGTCCCCTGGCATCAGTGGTCTCATTTTCATTCCGTCTTGTTGACTTTCACCGTTGAAAGGCAATCTGACCTGACTTTTCGTTTCAGATCCGCAGCGCCGGCAGACAATTGGTGGTTGAGTTGTGTTGGAACAATCCCAAGGAAGAACTCACCTGTATCTGAAGAAAAAGGAACGTAACGAAGCGTCGTCGCTATGGACTCCTGGCGAAGCGTTGTTCTCATCGTCGTGTTGGGTTCGTGGATTGTTTCTCACCCTTCACTGTTGTCAGTCTCATGAGAATCGCATTTGAAGACAAGAGAAGCTCTGTTTTCCCACCGCCGACTTCATCGGAGGGGGGGGGGGGTCCACAAACAATTTGTGACGTTTGCAAACGTGAAATTCTGTGTTTTCAGGGTTCCTGGGAGGAAGAGTGGTAAAGTGCCTGACAACCTCAGAGTCGAGATTCCGTCATCCACCCACCAAAACCAAGATTCTGCACGAAATTCTGGACACGTTGTTTGATTCTGAATCTCAGGTGGGAGATGCTGTGCCTGAGACTCAGGACAAGGACACTGCGGTTTTGGATGTGAATGAGAATGATTTGTTTGATCTGGCGCGTTCTGAATACGAGCAAGACCCCCCATTGGCCGGAACAAATGCGCAAGAACTGATGCCGCAGCTGTCGGATCCAGTGACGTCACAAAAGTCAGGTCACAGGCGCATGTCAGTCAGGCACCTCAAAACCAGGTTACGCCCCAATGCAATCAAGGCGTCAAACTACGAGTCCCCAGCGGCGTCCGATGACGTTGGGTTTGTGACGTCAAAGAAGCGTCGACGTGAGGAGCTGAAGCTCGAAGAAGAGGGACCACGAGCGATGAAGCTGCAGGGCGTCGCCATCAGTGAGAAAGAGCTGAACCGAGGCCTCGAGGAGGACGAGCACGAAGAAAAGCAGGATGAGGCAGAGGAGTTGGAGCAAGGTGTCGAACTGCAGACGGAGAAACGGAAGGACACCGCAAACAGGCAAGGCGCTGAAGGTGAGAAGTTCAAGGGTCTGGGCCAGATTGGCACTGTACGCGTTACACGAACTTGAACCAGACAAGTCAACAAAATATCGTGTCAGCACGACAATTTGATTGTTTAGAGAAACAACGCGTGAAGCATCCGGACGTAAACTAGCTCAGGATATTACAGCTGCGCACGTTCCTATTTGAGGAACGATTCGCCGTGTGTGACGCATCCATCCGTGTGTCCTCTCATGCCCGCGTTTCGTTTTCCAGACGAGACGGTGCTCTCGAACCCGACCTACCAGTTCTTCCTGATCGCGATCCTCGCCTTCTCGGGCGTCGGCGTCTTCATGGCCGTCAGCGTCGCCATCATCTACCTCGTCAAGAAGATCCGCGACGACGCCAGCGGGCGGCGGCGCAGTTTCATCGAGATGGACGACAAGGGCCGCTTCTACTACCAGAGCTGCGACTCCAGCTACAGCGTCGGCAGTGGATACACGTCGCACTCGCAGATCAGCAGCGACGACGGCGCGGGCGTCACGTCTCCCGAGGGTTACCGTGGCTACGCGTTCCGTAGCAATGTGACTTCCGGTTTTCACAGTCACGCGGGAGCTGGGTTTCCGGTGGCGTCACGCGCGACGGCCGTGCAACCGGTCGCCGGGAATGATCAGGGTCCGGAGTACGGGACTTTCTACGGATCGAATTATCAGTATCCTTCTGCGCGGGAGGACAGACAGCGCAGATCCAGAATCGACGACGAATACAACTGGAGGGAAACGAGTCAGTCTGATGATCAAGAACTGCTGTCTGCTGCTCGGGAAAAGAAAAGGTCCACGCATTAGGTCGACCTGGTGAGACCTTGGCCCAAGCGGAAGAATCTTGTGCTGGAGAAAGGACACATTGAACAGTTCTCGCAGCTGAATACATGTGCTACGTTCCGTGTCACTGTTGCCAGATTGGTGACACAGACAAATAATCATCTGCAGCAGTAAATCAGCTTGTTTGGCTGTTTATCATTGGCGTGGTGGGTGTGCGTTATCTGTGCCACCAATCTTCCAATTGGGGTCGTGGGCGGAGGACCAGGAGGAGAGACAGCATATCTCCTGAACCTCTCCAGTGTCGGACGTGTTTTGTGGTGAACATTGGTTGCTCGTCACTGTGATGGGAGGGTGTGGAATTGCTCGGCGTTGTCTCTCACCCCAGCGTCGGTGCAGACAGACGTGAAACTTGCTGAATGAAAAGACGTCGTGTCCTTCTTGCAGCTATGCTTGGCCCTGTCATTTGTGTCTATGTGCTCGGTGTATCGCACGAAATACGTTTCCAGCAGTGTTTGTGGAGAGGACCGAAGAAGGACCCAACAACAGACTTCCGACTAACCCAGTTCCAGGGTTCAGGGTTCCCGATGAGAAGGGGTTTCACTGTATCGGTGTTCACATCGACAAGGCTTATTCTGCGTGGCTGCAAAATCTGCCGATGTTCAGTGTGAACGGACCTTTCAATTGCACATCGACGCCTGCAGTTTCTGTCTGCAAGCTTCCAGCGTGCAAAGAGAGAATTCCTGAAGTGGCCGAACAAAGAAAGCAAAGGGTTCAACCTTTGCAATATAATGGAGGGACCACAAAAACGGGCAAATCCAGAGGCGGCCTCTTTCGCTCCGTCTCACGCCGATGCAGAATTGGTTGGGGGTTCAACACGCTTGGTTTTGGAACCCCGAACCAAGTTGAAAACAGTTCACAGGCTCAAAATGGCTGGGACCACATTTTTGGGGAACATGAAACCCAGTTGTGTTGAAGCACCTTGTTTTGTTGTTGTCGATGCCCATGAAGCCTGTTTTGTGTTTGTTTGTCTGGTGCAGGTGGACTGCTATCGGCTCACATGGACAAATGGGGCCTCGGGGATCGGCCTTGTGTTGCCCTCGAACGTCGACTCCAAATTAGTTCGGCTTTGTTCAAGGACCAACCTGTCCAACCTGACACTTCAAAAACGGAAAAAAAGTTGATGACGAGCGCAACTTTGCACCTGATCCCGTCTAATTATACGTAGAAACTTGATCGATTTGCGATTTCGGCTATTTTTAACGAGCGTTCTGTGTTTACCGCTTTTACGTGCAGCTTTTGCGTATCTCCCACATAAACTGTCCAATGCACTCCAAAGTGGTGACCGAAATAGCTGGAACCCCCAAAAGAGCGGAATACAGCGGAATGCGCTCACAAAAACTCACAGTTGATTGAGTTCTTCTTCACCAATCGTATCTCCGGCGGATCAAGGGGCCGGATCCCTTCATTGACAAAGTCAATTGATTCCCTCTTGAAAGTTCACGGCTGGGTGCAAGTTTGTCGTTTCAATTATCGTCGACGTTGCCCTCTCCAACTCCACCCAAGATCCGGTACGACACGTGATGTGATCACAAACTGCAGATCGTTGCTTCACGGGAGGCAGTTTGAGAGACTTGTGGCCCGCGCCCAGTTCCTGTGGAGCGAGGTGGTCAACCATGCAAAGGGTTCATTGTTGTTTGCGTTTCTGCACCCCAATGGCTGCGTTCTACAAGAACCTAGATTCGGACACAAGTCTTTAAACCTGCCTCTTGCGAAAACTCATTTCTTTGCAGCTCAAACACAGTGTGTTGTCGAGTTCTTGTTGTAGCACTTTCAATAAAAACCATGCATGCGCACAGCACCACATGTTGCATTCCTGACCCAACGAACGAAGGCGGCAACGAAGGGTGATCGAAGAAAAGTGGAGGGAAAACAATTTTGAGAAAATTGCGTGAATGAATCAAAATTGTGATGACAACGTACAACAGGAAAATACAGATAATCTGGTGTCCTGGGCCTTTTGGGTACAACATGGTTTCACTTCCGGTCGGTTGTGAATCACAAGCCTAAGCGAGTCTCAACGGTTCGATCGAGCAGTGGCACTTTTCTGCAGAATCGAACCGCGGGCCCTCCTCACCCCCCCCTCCAAATTTTTCACAATTGGACAAAGAAAGACCTGACCATTTTGAATTGTGTCTGAACACTTCCGCACAAAGCAACAAAGATGAACTTTCACTTTGGATTTCATAAAATTTATTGAAAACATCAAACAGCAAACCTACAAATTTACAAGTTTGTGAAGCAAAAGTAATCGCACACTTTCTCAGGAGTTTTGTTCGACCAGGAAAAATCCAATGTATTGGCGCAAAACTTTCTGCGTTTGATTTCACAGACAAAAAAATTGTTTCGCCTTCTTGACACTAATACTGATATGTAAGGAACAGCGCTCACAAAGAAAGTCTCAACGCGTTTGGCACTTCATGGCGAGGACACAAAGTCACACAGCAAGAAACGTTCGAGGTACAGGTGGCAACAAAATACTTTTCTTGTTTTCAACACACAAGCTGCATATGAACTGTTGGCACAACATCGTAACAAAAACACACCACGATTTTCAGATCGTTTCCATCATCACACATCTCGTCAGTTTCGCCTCTGGTCAAAAACTTCATTCACTCTCTTCTTGCTGTCCTGTGGACAGCTGACTCGAACATTCAAGAAAAGACTGCTGACCGGACTCCAAGGTCCAGTCTCTGGCCGGTTTCCCACTGGATGTGAGTCCCATCTCTGTGCAACTCCACGGGTTGTGTGAAGCCCCCAGTGATTCACACAGTGATGTGACATTTGACGACCACTGTGGAAACTGGCTTCGCAGTCCCGACTTTCAGGCTTAGACTTGTGGCAAGGTGGGCAGTTGCACTTGTTGAGATAAAGGCACGTCGGAATAAAAGCCAAGGCTGTTGGTGTGTATAATGAGGCTGATACAGAAGCAAGAGACAAAATAGACTTCGGTTTTGTCACAGAGACAATTCCAGGGCAATACATGTTCAAGTGAAATGTACACGGTTTTGTGACTCACAAATCCTTCAAAATCCGTTGCGTGAGATCACGTCACATTCATGACGTCATCACGTCACAATCTGTGACGTCAGTCTCAGATCTCGTCCCGCTAGCACGCCCTCTGGCAGTGTCGCAGAGACCGGAAGTTGTTCCGGTTGCCCCCACAACCGCCGAAGATGAATGTCTCGCAGGTCTGGGTCTCCGAGTTGAAGAAGTAGCGTCTGAAGGCGGCGCGGCAGGGTCCCGTCTCCTGGGGCAACGAGCAGCGACCTGCAGGCGGAGGGCGAAAGGTCAGATGGTGCTGGGTGTTGTTTGAGCGGAGGGCAAGACTCGTAGAGGCAGAGCTCCTTCGCTTGACATTGAATGCACACGATCGCAGCATCTCCTCACCTGGCACGGGTCGGTCGGGCCGAGGTCGCTCACCCCGGCACCTGCACGTCTCGCAGCCGCGGGAGTCCGTCTCGTATCCAGCGGGACACGCCTTGAGACAGCGAACCGCTGGGCAGGCGACAGGGTCGTCGTTCTCACGAGGAGTCTCTCTGCACCGACAAGTTCTGCAATGTTGAGGATGACATTTCAAACTCAACGAACAAACCGGAAAAATTCTGCGAACTTTTGAACAAAGCGAAGAAATATTTATGGCGAAAAGAAAATTGAAAGTGAAACTTACTGGCACCCGTTGTTGTCATTCTTGAATCCGAATGGGCAGTGCAGGAGACATCTGACGGCGGGGCACCCGTCTGGTCTCGGTCCACCCTGGTCCCCGGGACCGGTTACGCACTCGCAGGACGGGCACCCGCGCACATCAAGCTGCGTTCCAAGTGGACAGGCGCGTAGGCACTGCACTGGGCGGCAGTGGGTCGGGAGTGAGTCAAGGGGAGGGGAGCCGAGGGAGCGGCGCGCCCGGGTCGGGCCTGATACGACCGAGGTTCTGCACCTGCAGGTCCTGCAGCCCATGTCGTCTCGCTCGAAGCCGCCCTGACACCTGTTCGTGCACCTGACTCTCGGGCAGCGGCGTCGGATGATGATCTCTTCTTCCTCTCTCGGTTCCAGCACTTCTGGTTGTGGTGGAGGGTTGCATCTGCAGACTGAACAACCATCCTCGCCCTTCTGGAAGCCGTATTGGCAGAGCATGAGGCACATGGGTCTTCCCCTGCAGTGCGCGGGCACTTCGTCTGGAGTCGGACGCGGCGGGTTGCAGCGGCAGATCGGGCAACCGTCGGGTCCCGTCTGGAAGCCGGTGGAGCAGTGCATCCTGCACATGGGTCTGTCTCTGCAGTGCTCGGGGATCTCGTCGCTGGATTCTTCTGATTCATCCTCCTGCCCTGGACGACGATTGCACCTGCAGATCGGACATCCATCGCTCCCAGTCTGGAAACCCGTCGGACAGATCATCCTGCACATGGGCCGGTCTCTGCAGTGCGCAGGAACTCTCCCGTCTTCATCTTGCTCGGATTCGGGCTCGAATCCCTCGTCGTCGATCTCCTCGTTCGTGCGTGGCGGATTGCACCTGCAGATCGGGCACCCGTCCGCCCCGGTCTGGAACCCGAACTGGCAGAACATCATGCACATGGGGCGCCCCCTGCAGTGCGCCGGAAGCTCCTCCCGTGACTCCTCTGAGCTGTCGCCCCCTTCCGTCGGCTTGCAGCGGCACGTCTCGCACCCCGTCAGCGGGTTCACCTGGTGCCCGTTGGGGCAGGACGTCTGACAGCGGCGGACGTCGGGACAGCGACGCACCGGCGGGTCGCGGCATGCGCACATGGGGCATCCGGTCTCAGGGTCCCGCGCGAAACCAAAGCGGCATCTAGATCGAAGAGAAAAGCGAGCAACTGCATGATAGTTCGTGCCACAATATGAGCGCATAGGTGGAAAACGATGCTGCCAGTGAGGAACTATTCTCACGAGTCATGTTGCCTGTCACATTGACCTTTGAAGATTATTTTCCAATTAAATTGTTCACCTCATTCTGCACATGACGGGTCTGCAGTGCGGACGCCTCCCGGCCCCGCCGCGGTGCGCCCTCCGTCCGCGGCCGCCGCCTCGTCCGCCGCGCCGCGAGGAGTCGCGCTCCCCATCGCTCTCCTCAGACTCCTCCGATTCGCTCTCCTCTGATTCCTCCGACTCCTCTGACTCAGAATCCAAGTCGAGCTCGTCGTCGCTGGATGTGTCTGTGGAGTCGACCTCCGCAGGGAGGAACCCCGCCTCTACGTTGTCCAGATCCAGGGTCGCGTCCAGCTGAGGCAGCGAGTCCGAATCTGAAACAGCACGAAGAGTCTTATAGAATGTGGAATCTTGAGACGCATAAAGTGCCAATGATTCACTGGTGTTTTTTTGGTTTTTGCAATGGTGAATCTGTCTTGATTTGTGTCCTCACCTGACGTGTCCACGCATCGCTTTTCGCACGCCTCCTGCGTCCAGAAGCGGTTCGCGTTGCCCCCGCAGCCGCCGTACGTGAACGTCTCACACTCCCCCGAGGCCGCGTTGTGGAACCACATCTGTGAGACAAGTCTGCGTTTCAGGTGGCGTTTTCGCTTCAGGCTCAAACTGACCTTTTGACGGTCCTTTTCAACTTCAGGCAAAACTTTGATTTTGACTGTGTGTGAAAAAACTCACAGTCACAAGTCAACGGAATCACAACTGACCTGCATGCGGGCGTAGCAGTGTCCCGTCCGCGGCGGCAGGCTGCAGATTCGACGGCTGTTGCCGCGACCGGACGCGCTTCCCCAGCTGCGCGCCTCCACCGAGACGCGCGCCACGAGCTGCGGGAGAGAGAGGAGAGCGGGACGTCACCAGTGGGCCACGCTGGACGGAGGTGAAAGAGCCACAAGTGCAAACAAGACGGTACCCGCATCAGGCGTTGCTTAGAGCGTACGTGTCATTTACCGTGATACAGGCTTGAAACAAACAGAAGTTTCTTCAAAACAGTAGGATCAATTGCGGGTGAACAAACATGGGACACTCAAGCGGGACCTCAAATTTGGTGCAGGGGTGTGGCCAACCCTTTTACCCAAGATACAAGCTTCCCAATTTGGAAAACAATTGAAACAATTGTGAATTTTAGTGTCAAGAAGTCACACCAGGCAATTTGCGCAAGTCAATGGTTTCAAATGGGGACATTCTTGGTGTAGATTCGACATGTCAACCACTTCCAAAAGAAAACGTCAAGCAACATTATCGTCGACAACGGTCAGTGCAGCGGTGACAAGCCACCACAAAGCACTAGATTGGGCAAAACTAACACTTTGGCTTCTGCATGGACAGCCTTGTGACATGTGCAGAGTCTGAAAAGGTTTCGGGTGGAGTCTGATATATTCTCTTGTTTTTGCGCACTGTTATTCTGCAGGCCAAGTTCACACTGCTCGCGTTCCTATGATTTTCAACAGGCTTTTTTTGTGAAGTAAAAAACGCAGCACCCATTTACTACAACAGGGATCCAACACTTGACGCACCTTGGCTGAAACGGCCACGATACTTTTGCTCTCTTGTGCGACGGAGTCAATGTCAGGCCAGCGGTGCCACAACTGTAGCCAAAGTCGAAGTTGATTTTTGCTTGCCTGCTACGTGATGGAATGCTCTTGCGCTTTTGTTTTGTTATGACAAAAAATCTCAATTCATTTGTGTTGGTCAATTTGTACAACAGTTCTACTGAATATTCCGGCTGATGAGACGCATACATTGGGTGCTGCTCACACGACGATCAAAAAAGCCTCAAAAAGTCCGGTTTGCACGACTGGCCAAAGTACGTTCCCGTTTTGGTAAAATTTGGCTTGGATAATCTGAACAAAATCAAAGTGAGAAAAAAAACTCACCAAAATTGCCACGACTGCGGCTCCAACTCCAACAGTCTTCATTGTTGTTGTTCGTCAGTTTGGCGTCAAAGATGTTTCTCGTTTCCAGGTTTGGCTGTGTTTTCACTTCGGTGTCTGCTTGGCTTCTGGTGGCTCCGACTGAAATCGCGCCTCCTTTTATTCAGAAAATCTGCGCGTCAATCAAATCCGACGAAACTCTCTCCAGCCAAGGTTCGCGGAATCCCTTGTGACGTAGCAGTTTCGTACACGGTCCCTGGACCCAGCACTCTGAAGAACGCCACTCAACTGAAGCACCGTTTCTTGCCGAAAGGTGTCCCTCTGTGCCAAACAGACGTTGTTGGAGAACATCGTGTTGTACGACTCTTTTCACGGAGTTGTTTTGTCGAAACTTTTTTGGACTTGCTCGCTGAAGTGTCGCACGGTTCACGAAACAACGCACACACGCTGCCGGATGAAGACGTTTGCTCAATTGGTGAAGTAAGCGGAGGTGTTTGACCAAAAGTTGCTTACGCCTGTTTTTGGACACATTGAAAGTCCGTGAGGCGTTTACTTCCTCTATTGGAAAAGTTTTGATTGCTAGGCAGTTACTTTCTAGACGCGTACTTTTTTGGTTGTTCTGAACATTTTACAGGGGAAAACGGACCTTCTCTGCAGGAGGCTAACGGCGCCTTTTTGAGGCACATTTTCAGTTTTTCATGCAGTGTGTGTGTGTGTGTGTGTGTGTGTGTGTGTGCGCGCAGGAAACAAGCCCTCACACAACAACTCTCTTCGTTTCTCTCAAATGCCCTGCCTTTCCAAGAAGGGCTCACAAGCGACATCGACTGAATTGGATCTACTTCCATAATTTTTGCTGCGCCAAAATAAAAAGAATCTAAAATTGTTTTACAGGTGCGAGGTGGAAGTTCCATTTTTGCTGCAGGTCCAGGACTGGATTCATGATGGAGATTCATTGGTCTTCCGTTTCAGCGTCAAAGTACACAACTTGGCCCTCGGCTGTTCGCCTTGTTTTGGTCGAGAGCCCGACTCGCCCAAGTTCCGCCAAGTCACTCGTACGACTTTGCATTCATTCATTCATCGTTCTTTGTCCACTTTGGGAGGGTCCAGGGATGTTCGCTGCCAGGGCCACAAAAACGACATTCTCTCTTGGACAAAGTTAGGGAGGTGGGAGCCCTGGCTCCAGGTGCAGTAAGACCAATATCCCAATCAGGGACACGTTCCGGCCCTTGTACCGCACTCCCCGTCCGATCTGGCTCTGGTTTGTCTGCACTTGGTGACCAGCTCTGCCCAACAAGAGAAGCAGTGCTCAATGTAACTGCGAGTGTGATATCTCCGGTGTGCCTTCAGCAACACAAGAAGGGGTAGTTACCAACATGGGGGGGTTGGTAGTTGCCCACCCAGGGGGTGCCTCCCTTGCCGGGCTTGCCCACGGGGGGGGGGCTACCCAGGGGGTTGATACACAGGGAGTGGGTGGGACAGGGCATGTGACTGACCTTGCCGAAACTGCACTGCCACCAGGTGTTCCGCCCCAAATCAAAGGGACACGCGCAATTGCCAGTGCCAGTCCCTTTTCCTGAGGTGTGTCCGAAACCGGACCAAGGAAAGGGCCCGAGTTTCGATTGCATTTTGACCACTGTGTGGGCTGCTTGCTGTCGATCCGAAGTGTCGGGTCACTTCCTTGAGATCACCGCCCGACAAAAGAGATGTCATCAGTTCTTATCAGTGCTTCGATCGTTGTGAGTAGCGTGTATTCTGTAAATCGGAAATGGACGTAATATCGTCACAACTGTTTGGTTTTGAGGAAGGACTGTTTTGTTCTTGAACTTCTTGAGCAAACATTTCCTGCACTGTTTGAGTTGCAACTGAAAATAATTTTCTTGGGGATCAGGAGTGGAGACGATATACCTGCAGCTTGCTCCAAAACAAAGAACTGAAAACGTTGTTCACAAAAAGCCTGAACTTCAGACTCGTTTGAACACGACCCCAAACGACTTTTCTCGTGGGCGGAACAAGGCAGAGAACTCTTGGCGATCACCCCAAAATAATATTTGGTCTGAAAGTTTGGTGTCCCCAGTTTTGACGGGTTCAGGGCAAATCTCGCTTGTTCAGGGTCCAAGAAACACTCTCAGGCGTGAAATTTTGTTTTCCGATGCAAGCTTTCAGGGCGCGGGGTCTCGACACAATACTGTTTCCAAATTCGATGTAACTGGTGATTCCCTTCCACAACCGTACACCACGCATGCAGCTTGTCAGTCCGCTGTATTGCGCAGAAAACATCAGACGCAGCTAAATCCATGTCAGATATGTACATCTCGAATCTTTTCTTCTCAATTTCCCTTGCGACTCCGTCAATGGAGTCCATCCCAGTTTCTAAACAAGCCCCAACACCGTGACTCGCACAAAAGACGTACACAGTTTGTGAACCCCGGAAGCAAAACAGTCGCAGTCAAGTTGAACTGTGCTGCGATCAAACACACGTTGCAAAAAGAAAACAAAAGACCGCCGCATTGTGCTGAGTAACTTCTCATGTCTGACTTGTGAACTGCGAACTGACCGTCGAACTGGCGGCACCTTTCAACCCTGAAACACAGCCTCTGAAAAAAATGTCAGAAAACGAATTTCTCACTTGTTGGCTCATCACTAGAACCATCACAGTTTTGACAAGTGTTTTGTGAAGTTGTGAAAATATCATCATGAGAAGAAAAACAACTGAATCAGACGCTATTAACCCAACAGAGGCACAAATGATAAGTGAGTCACTGCATATTTTCAGACCAACAACCGCGTGCAGCTGTTTCAACAACACATTTTCTTTGTTTTTCTTCATGCCTGGAAAAGTCACTTTCATGAGCTGAACTTGAACTGCCAAGTGTTTCACACACATAATATAAAAACAACAATAGCAGAATAAATAAACTATTGTCCCTCCAGTGATCAACTGTTGGAAAACTTTCAGAGGCATTGCAAACGGAAAAGCATAAACGAACATATCAGCCACACCAATGTGTTGAACCAACCCATGGTAATAAGAGGATGAAACAAAAGCAATCACTGTGCCAATAATTCCAAGACAGAAAGAAAGAAATGCGTACATTCTGGGAATTTTTGAGTGTTCACTTGGTGACAAGGACGTTTTGGCTGAGAGGATTTTGTGTAGCCTCATAATGTCCAGCATGTTTAGAAAAATGTCCCAAAAGAAGCAAGCAATAGAAACTGTGTTGACAATACAACTGACAAACAACAGGTTTACGGAGTTGGTCAGATTAGCAAACCACAACATTGGCAGGATCACATGTAAAGCAAGGAAAAGAGTGTCATTCAGAAGCTTGAACACTTGTAAAAAACTGGAGTAGTTGGTTTCCAGTGTTCTCAAAGCAAAAATAGCAAACATGTTCACACTGCTTCCCAATGCACAAAGTGAAACAACAATGCTGAACACTGTTCTAAAATTTGGAACAGTTGTTCTTGATCCAAAGAGAGTCTGTGCGGAAACCAAACAACGCCCTGACCTGAATGCGTGACACTGATAAAAATGATCGGTCACAACAACAAACAAAAACCCCTGGTTTTCGGAAGCTGGATGAAGCAATTGAAGAAAATTATTCTGGATCAACAAAATTTTCAAATTTGACAATCTGCAGAATGCTTTCTGAGGCAAATGACTGAGGTAATTGTTGGACAAGTCCAGCAAGTAAAGTTTATTTGTCCTGTTAGTGATGAAAAAGTAAGGTCCAAGAACCTTCAATTGGACCCTTGTCAGCATTAACTTTGGTAATGATCCCAGGTTCATGAATGAAAAAGGATCCACCTCCAAAATGGTATTTTCTTTGAAAATCACTCGTTTTAAATTGTACAGATTTTCGAAACAGATTGTTTCCAGTGATAAAAACAGATTTGCAGACAGATCCAAAATGGAAAGCCTGGTTAAGTGTCGGAAAACACTTGGAACGTAGCAAATTTTTCGGATTTGAGAATTGGACAAATTCAAAAACAATAAAGAATGGAAGTTTTCAATTCCAACAGAACTCAAGAGAATGCCGTTTGACTGCAAAATTAAGAATGTAATTCTTGTTTGATACAAATTACTCAAAGCAAGTGGGGGACCTGGTCCATTGCTCTGGCACATCAAAATTTCAAAAAGGCAAACACAACCATGTGGGCAATCAGCCTTTGCCATGCATGTAACTTCATCATCACCATGCTTGCAGTGTTGCATAGAATCACACACAAGTGACAAGGCGATGCACAGACGCTGGTCTCTGCACCTCAGGAGATGGACACAATTTTCAACAAGACACAGTTGGTCTGACTCATCTTGTCCTGAAGGACAATCCCATGTTCCATCACACACATACCGATGAGGTATGCAATATGAGAGCAGACAATGGAAATGTTTCTCACATTTGTACCCACTGCATTTTTGCAGGTGATCACTATTTGGACAATACAGAGGTTTTCTGTGAGAGCTTGCTCTCTCATAAATGCACAGTTTCCTCTTTGGAATCTTGCAGTTCAGAACCACAACTTCTTCTCCAGCCACCACTTCTGTGCTTTGCAACATTTGTTGGTTCAAAGATTTTTGGAAACAAGCAAATGGTATCAGCAGGGAATCACTTGTCTTGCTACATGAGCAAATCATTTCATCATCTCCGCTTGGACAGTCATTTCGCCCATCACAGATGTATCTCTGTGATATGCACGAAGAGTCACTTGAACACTGATAGAATCCGCGTTTACACTTCGAGAAGGATGTCTTCGAAGTTCCACGGGCACAATGCTTGGCTGAAAAGGCTTTTCTAGTCCGGTCTGACGGAAGTTTGGCTGAAATAGAAAATAGGCACACGAGTACACTTTCACACAACAGAACTGTGCTGTTTTGCCAAAAGGTGAGGTACTCTGGGTGAAAAATTGTCATTCTGAGTCTTGTGTGCAAAATGACCTTTGCAGATCCAGTGGTTTGCCAGAACGACATCACACGGCACTTTTATCCAGTCTGTTCTTCCCAAATCAACCAACATCAACACAGTGCACAGCGTTCTGCGGTTCTCTGTAAAATATGTTCGCTCCTCTGGTGCAATTCCAGAAAGAAAAATGTGCATTCATAGGAAATCTGTTTATGAAAGCAGAGTGGGTTACCAGTATTTGAGTGCAACTTTTTGGCATATTTCCTCATGTTTCCTGCAACGTCCTTCATGTGGTACTGCAGAATGTTGACGTTCTCTCGAGCGTACCAATGATCCTGCTTGATGTACGTTGGGGGAGTTTCATCCACCCATTTCGCTGTTGACTAGAACAAAGGACAAATTGATGTTTTCGACAGTAGGCAAATTTTACAGGACTGACTCAGTGTAAAAACACAGAGTTTTTGTGGACACAGGAAAGCCCCTGCCTCCTGTTGTTGACTCCCTGCCCCGTACAAAGTCTGCCCAACCTCTCAATTGGTGCTCAGATGTCCGTGACTTTTGGCATCTCAACTTCAAAAACACAAAAAGGCAAGCAACATCCCTTTTGCCTGAGGTGAAAAATACGTAAAGACACGAAATTTATTGGGACTGCAACATTGGTATTGCATCTCGGGACCAGTTCAGCAGACTGTAGCTTGGGTCTGGTGCAGGTAGGCGCTTGATTTGCGAACTTCTTGTGAAGCTGGGTGCCCCCTGCAGGTCGTGGAAGTGAGCATCGCGCACGAGATCTCCTGTGGAAAATCACTCGAGAAACACGTTCCAGCAACTCAACAATTGGTTGGTTGCTCGTATTGTACTCACCCCCTTCCACCTCAGGCCAAGGTACACAGCAGGAATGCTGTATGCCTGTTTCACATTTTTCCTCAGCATGAGAGAGACAACCCTCTTTTCTTCCTCTTCACTTCCAATAGACAACAAACTGTTGTTTTTGAACAAGCAAAATTGATAAGCAGTTTGCCAAGTTGCTTTCATGAAATTGTCAGTGCAACTGACAATGCTTAACAAGCCAAATGCAGTGCAGCTTGTCGATTGGTAATCGTGACTTTTGTGCTTCGCTGCAATATGTTCTGTGAAGTCTTTGTTGTCATACAATGTGTAACTAAAGTTCCTGAAGTTCAGTTGCTCTGAATGCATTTCCTTGCAAAGTTTCAGTGACTTGTCAAAGCATTTTACTGAATCGTCTTGCTTTATGACCAAGCTGCAAAGTTCTTGTGATGTGTTTTCCAGATGGGTCTCCAGATGCCTGTCTGTCTGCAGGTGGACTGTAAGGATGGCATTCAATGAGTATCTCTGTGAACCACTGTGAATTCTGTGATCAAGGAAAAAATCTTCTCTCTGAGAAACATGGGTTTCTGTGACAAACGAGATGGCACTTCTGTGTGGACAATCTACAAGTCTGTTGGAAGCACAAGGGTCCCATGAGTAAGGATCGTAGCCTCGATCGTCCCATTTGGTCCGAGAGAATGGAAATGATAACCTTGCAAAAACAGGTAGACACTGGACTGCAGCTTTCCTTTGGATTGCAAGTGATACAATTCTGCAATCTGAGCTGTTGTCCACAACTTTGCTTTGAAATTGTACACTTATCAGTTGCAACAAGGTTTGAAAATCTGCTTGGTGTGTGACAATTTGGTTGAAACTGAAAACAAACTTAGTTTGCTTTTCAAAATATTTTCTTTTGTTCCACCCCACCAGTTTCAAAGCACTCTGAGTGAAAATGCTTGAATGACTTGAAATGGTCAACAGTGTCTGAAACTTGGTACCTGAAACTGAAACACTGTGGAGAGCTTTTTCGAGCGTATCCGAATTTATAAACAGTCCACCTGAACTAAATAATACAAATCTGTTCAGTTCCATCCACGCATTTCTCATGTGATACCCTGCTGCATTGTGATATGTGCTCGCTGCGATCAAATGATAAGTGCATCTGTCTCGAAAGAAAGTGTATGATTGTGACGGAGGCGAAGGGTCAATGTGCACACCAGATATTATGGGCATGTGTGCCAACAGTTGCAAGGATAGACACTTCTTTTCTGACAAGAGTAAAGCGTAAGTGTAGAAAGAATCATTTGATCTGTCAGTGAAACTGACAACAGGATTGTCACAGCTGAACTGTTTGTAAAAACTGAAGTATTTCTTGGCATGATCATGTTTGTCATAAGTCATTGAGTCCTCCAAAGTTTCTTCAGAAATCTTTTCCAAAGAATACTCCAGTGATGAATGATGACTGGTGTGGAGGTCTATGGCCTCACACGGATTTATAGTAACAGTAGCACATGCTGCAAGGGAAACACTCAGAGATACATTCATCTCCATGTAGGGGTGATACACAATCAGCAGGAGTCTCATCAGTGTTGAACTGCTGGTGAACCAGAGCTTCACATCAGGAGCCTCCTGCATCTTTGGGAACTGATTTCCTCCCAACAGAAACAATTTTTGGAGGTCAGCATGTAATCCGTAGATTGCCAAACCTGAAAACGGTGCAAATGATATTCAACATTCATTTCTGTTTCTGCATCGTTTTTTTCAGTGGCAAGGTCGGACAGGTCAGCAAGTCTCACCTCCTATGTCTGCAGCTCTGCTGGAGAACACTCCTCGGAAGCTCATACTTGTGACAGTCACATTCAGAGACTGACATCTTGGTTTCACACACTTCACACCTTGATGAACAACCTTTGTCAAAGACTCCATTGGTGAAAGGAACCACTCTATTTTCACTGTTTTTGTTGCCGTCGAAAACGACACATTTTGTGTTGTTGTGTGATAAATAAAGAAGTTGTCCAGAAAGGAGCAATTTGAAGAGACACACATAATCACCAATGTCAGGACTGGCCCAGTGGAATGAAACAATAGACTGGGTGAGATGTTTTTCTCTGGTGACAGATCACCAATTCCATCGTAGGCTGCTACCACCCTGTGTGTGAGTTCAGTTTGTTCTTGGCTCTATTGTCATGAACTTATGACACCAATTCCATCAAGAGCAAATCTCTTTTGTACTCACTGTTCCCCACAAGGCAGATCCACAGGAAAACGTTGCTTCAGCACGATCGTCTGATCCAGGTTCACGTGGATTCTCCACATCAAAACGCTGCAGGCCCTTTCTGCTGACAGCAGATGTACAGGTCTGTTGAGAACCTCTCTACCAACAGCACCCTGCAAAGTGACAGTTTCAGTTGGCAGTAAATGCTTTGTGACACGACCATTCCGACACCCGAGAAATTCGAGAGTGTGCAAAAAGGTGCTGCTGAACACACAGTTTTTGAGTTAGAATCTCCAGGTGGAGAGCCACCCTCCGAACATTGAAGGGGGTCAAAACTCCAACTTTCAGGGAAACAACGTGTACGAGCGTACTCTTGAACAACGTGAAAACAAGGAGGGGGTCATTGACATTTTCTGGGGGTCAAAGGCAGGCCCGATGGGCCCATTGGAGGTTTGATTGTGCACCGGAGACCCCTGTTTGTGGTTGAAAAATTTTTGCAGGTTAACAATCTGCCAAATGAAAAAGTGATGGTTCTTTTGGTTTCCGTTGTGTGTCCACTCAGACTCAACAATCTAGTCCACCCAGTTCACCTGGTTAGTACAGCCTGTCCAAACAATTTTTCAAGCAGGAAAAAAGTGATACACATCCAACAAGGAGGCCTGGATAGTCTACGCAAAACACATCTGATCTGACGAGTCCAATGGCAGGTCTTCCAAATGGGTGTTCGCGTGTCTGCTCCAGCTTTTTGCAGTTCTTGAGAACCAGGGTGGACGTGAACAGCCAAGCAAGAGCTTGTGACCAAAAAGCTTTGCGAACCCCTTTCAACTGGAGTCTCTCTCTCTCTCTCTCTCTCTCTCTCTCTCTATCTCTCTCTCTCTATCTCTCTCTCTCTAAATCTCTCTCTCTCACTCACACACACACACACACACAACCAAACAAATTCCACAGACAGAACAATCGGTAACATACCAATTCATCAACTTTGTGCACAGACATCACCGTTTTCCTGTCTGGTACTGTCTCAAGCTCAGACTCTATAATTTGATAAGACAGACTCAACACTCGCACAAGATTCTCCTCTTCCGTTGCGTGATGTTGTTGGGACGCATTCAGAAATATATTGACTGCAGGTTGCTTCCAAAGCAATGAAAAGGGAGACAGACGTCCAACATACTCCATTTTGCTGCTGAAAACCCACGAAGAGTTTCGTATTTGATCATTTAGTGAAGGGTGACTGAAAATCAACATTTGAGTTTCAAATGCACATGGTTGTCCTTCATCGTTATACACAGTGATGTTGATGTTGAATGTTGGCAGAACTTGGATTGTCAAGACCAGGCTCACTTCGTTGGTCACATCCTGCACAATCTGCAGAAGACCTGCAAGACGACAGAAACAATTGTGTGAAAAATTGAAACAAAATCAAATCGCTCGATAGCTTCAAAACGTTTACCGAAAAGAGCGCTGGCTTCAGCTTTCCCAGTTGGCGAAACGATAATCCTCTGTTGAGGTTTCTGGAACAATTTTTCAGACGACAAGTGCAATGAAAACAGAGTGCCAACAAACAATTTCCTTGGTTTGGCCATCTTCATTTCCATGTACTTCGCTATCAGCTTCTGAATATTTCCAGATGAAGCATTCCTCAGGTGTTCCTTGAATCTCCTTGTTGTTTTTGGTGAGTTGTAAATGTGTGACTTGTTGTTGTAAAATGTGTTCAAATAATCATACAGCCTGTCTGTCCAGGAACACATATCTCTGTTGATGTTGTCAAGTTGCACTGTGCTTGTGTGATTTTGTTCTGTTATCTCTGAAACAACCGTGTAAAATGATGCGCTCACAGCCAAATTTTCTGGGACCCCCATTCTATTGCCATCAGCGAAAGAAAGTTCTCGTTTGAGCAAAATTAAGAACAACTTCAGAATTGCCACAAATGGCATCAAGTTAGCAAGAGAAAATAGTTATTGCCAGAAATAATGCACAGGATGTCCTTACCTGTGTTTATGTCCACATGTATATCGCCACGTGAACCGCATGCCATTGCCTCATGTACCAAGCAAAACATGAAGCACGGGAAAGGGAAAGTCCATTTGTACTTGTACTCAATCATGTGTTTTGTTTCTGGTCGAAATAAGCAAACACACATGTGTACATGTCGTGTGCTTGAATGGTTTATTTGGCTCAGAACGAGCCGTTTTCTGTCTTGCCTCGTTCAGTGAATTTGGTTAACAGTTCTGTTGAAAGGCAGGTCTATTCAGCAGAGAGCAACACATCTCAAATTAGAATTCCTTTCATGTTTTCTTCATCAGATGTGAAAGGCTGTTGGAAAATGATTACCTCTTCCCAAATGTCCGGAACAACTTGCCATTGTTGTCTAACAATGAAAACTTTGATTCCACTGTCTGTTGTTCAGTCAAGAAAGCGCAGCTGTCCAACATTTCATGGGAGTTAAAATCAGCACTTTGAAAGGCCGGATAATACCCTGGATGAAGTTTTTGGTGCTTGGCTCTTCATTCAGAAGTTCGCTGTTCTGACTTTATGAAATTAGCAAGTGTTTCGGGGAGTTTCTCCTGTGTATGTGTGCGTGTGTTTGAGAGAGAGAGAGAGAGAGAGAGAGAGAGAAAGAAAGAAGATCGGTTGCTGAGATCCTGCTGTGCAGAGTATCAGGACGCAGGTCTGGTTCACGGTTCATTCCTTCGACCAATTCCTGCATATTCGGCCACCCTGACGGTGCCTTCGTGGAACACGTCTGAAGCCGCTGTGCTCTGTTTGCATGATCTATAGATTTAGCCCACGACAGTGCGTTATCTGCTGGGTTCTCTCTTCTCTGGGTTTGGACACGTAAAAATATCGGCGAAGCCGCGTCAAAGAAGCAAAGGGATGTGCCTCCTCAATTATGTCACTGCACTGCCCTCTGTGTATTTTCAGAATTTTTTCTGCAACTAAACTCAAAATAGAGTTACAGGTGAGGAATTCAGACCAAAATAAAAGAAATGTCACCAGACAAAGAAATTCGTGTTGCTTGACAATCTGGTCTCGAGCTCACTGGATTTACTAGTTTTGTGATCGGTTTCAGTTTCATGAAATGTTCTTGATGTTTTGGTGCTTCCGACAGTTTTCTCCACCGTGTACGCGGTAAAAAGAATCGCCGAATCCACAGGGACGATGTTTAACTCATTGCACATTCGCCTATTGATTCAATTACAGCCCTTCCCTCTGAGAGCTGAGTATCGGGAAACACAAACGTCAGGATGTGGCGTCCAGGAGAGAGACGCCTGAGCCCCTCGGATGAAACGTGAATTCAGTGGGTTGGAGTCACATCGTGCCCCTTGATCCGCAGAACAAGTGAGAAGCAGCTCTTCTTTTGCTCTCCTCTCAAAAGAAAAACGCGGCAGAATTTCACTCACATTTTTATGCCACCAAGTGCTGATGTCATTCCATTTCAAAACAACTGGTTGCAAGTGAACCAGTCTCTTCAGAATGGCAGTGTGGCTCGTCTGCTGTGATTTTACAGTGTTGCTTCTTTTATGAAGTCTCAAGCAGTTGATCCTGATCGGAGGGACTGGGCGCGGAGATCCATACCGGGCAGCGCTCCAGTCTGCGGTGCCACCGGGGACGCTGCACCCACTCAAACATTCATCACCACTCGCGCAGCCTCGTGTTCACGACTTGTCTGCGAAGGGGTCGGTTCGTGTTGCTCTGGACCAGGGCGGTCGGAAGGGGCGAGGGTTCGGGATTGAACAAGGCTGAAACATTTCACAGCTGATGCAATTTGTCCGGGTTCTGGCCAAGGAAGGGGAGGAGCATGTGTTCCGAGGACAACGTGTGATTCCGGCTATACTCCACAACGCCGAACCTCCTGCCGGAAGCACAGCAAACCAACCAAAGAAGGGCATCGCAAGGTGTCATAACCCCGGATTTGTGCAGGAACATGCGAAAAGTGTCCAGTGTGGCGAAGTCCTGCCGGTGGACAACGAAGCAAGAAATCTGTAGCACAAGCATTGGTGTAAAAGCTCTCTTTATTTGTATTCAGTCACATCGCGTAACGTGCAGACATCCACAATGTCCTTCACAATTGTGATGCAACTTATTCAAAACACCTGCAGTCAGATGTGTAAGAATTCGCAAAACCACGAATGGCTGAAGCAAAAGTAAAAGCAAAAGTCTGTCCGTTGGTGAAAAAGATGCAAGAACATCAGATTCACAGGAATGACCACAAAAAGAGTCCACAGCTGGCTGAGTGATGTGGTGTTGCTTTTCCTTGGGATTCAGTGTCTGCAAAACTGAAGCAGACGCCGAGTGGAGACACAGATTAAACATTCAACGGGTTCTTTCAGGTACGTGTCCTGACGCGCACACGCATTTTGTGCACACCACCACAGGAACTTTCCGTTGAGAGAGCACGCATGCCGTAAGAAACTTGCAGAAGCGGGACAAAAGCAGAGTTGCAGTTTCGGTGCTTTCGCCAAAGGATATGCACACCAACAGTACGAGTCCCAATCCGGTCCTTGTCCTGCCGTGACAGTTATGCAGGAATCACTCGGGCGTTTGCTCGTTCAGTTGCGTCCACGTCCATTAAAAACGCAGTGTATTCCCTCGTATTTAACAGTGTTGAGCAGTCACACTGATCCACAACATTCGAAGTTCCTGGTCCACCTGAATTGTCTGACCCAGAACAAGCACTCTGTTGGTGTCAGTACACCTGTAGAGTTTGCCTTCGCAAGAATACTGTTTTGTTCAACGGCGAAATACACTTCTGGCAAGATCCTACAGCGGTGAATTCGTCCGTCCAATACTTCCAATTTTGAGCAAAATCGAATGTTTACATCCTCAGCCGGGGGGTTGATCCACGAATTGGTCGAGTGTTCTCAAACTCCAGGGCGCGATCCCAGCCACTTGAGCAGGTGGCAGAGAATCCACCACAAAAGGATTGGGGGTCCGGGTCCCGCCGGCCTCCGTGGATCCATCCACGCAGCCGATGAAACCAGTCATGTCCGGCGCCCAAGAGTCCGACACCCACGTCAGCAGAAGCAGCGTTGCCGTGAGCAGGGCGATGATTGGCTGGGCGCGTGACGGCGTCAGCGCCGGCGCAGCGTTGCAGAGGTCCGTGGCGCACATGCAGAGATATCCGTTGCCGTTGCGCTCGGTTTTGCAGACAGAGTGCAGCATGATGTTGAGAGGAAGCCGCGTGGAGCACGTGCGGTACAGCATCAACTCATCTGACAAGAGAAAAGCAGTTCGAAGAGATCGAATTGATGCTGTGTTGTGTCTTCTGGGCAAGGACTGACTGACACCCAAAACAGAACCAATTGCCTCTCTCTCCAATGAAAATCGTCCTGTCAAGCTTCTCAACTTCAGAGTTGCACCTTCTGTGGTCGGAACCTGGAACTTTCCTGGTTCACAACTGAGCACGTGGCAAAAAACAAGCTGCCCCCTCCAACATTTCCACAACCAAGCGAACTCACTGTTCTGGTAGTACGTCCACTTGACACACGCGCCCTTCTTGCACGTGATCGTGGGCAGGTCGGGCGCCATGGTGACCCAGGGGTCAAGGTCGAGCTCGGGGTCAGGCTGTCCCGGACGTGGGTTCGCGCACGTCGTGTTCTCAGCCAGGTCCTTGCAGAAGTAACACGTGATCGGACCTGCAACGTCAGTGGCTGGCGGTCAGCGTGGAGGCAGCAACTCGGAGTCGTGCGATCCAGGGTCCAGGACACTAAAAATTTGCTTGTTTCGGCTCTTGTTGTGCGAAGTCCCTTTAGGGCGAAGCACCATGTGGTAATGCAGTATATGGCAGCTGGACCAAAATGTCCCCTGCCCCCCTCCCCCCTCCCCCCCCGGCCAGACCCCCCCCCCGGCCAGACCCCCCCCCC
>JAAUXT010026973.1_pt1 | contig 24469 bp, 28 predicted proteins | sample 7278171 | NCBI WGS metagenome assembly JAAUXT01 (sample SAMN14350112, study PRJNA611818) | marine sediment metagenome | isolation source: surface marine sediment (1.8m) | place: French Polynesia: Moorea | collected 2018-08
CCCGGTTAGGCCCACTTTGGCCAAAGCGGGTCTAGGGTCAGACCTGCTTTCAAAATTTTTTTTTTTTTTTTTTTAAATTATCATTGATGAACTGCGAATGTTTGTATAGACCACACGCTTTTTATGCGTAGCATTCTTGTTGGTTTGACAAGCCGCCTGTGCGGGGGATTGCTGACGTGAAGCACGTTTCTTGCGGTGGTACCGTTGTTGTGGCGCAGTCACAAATCACGCCAACAATTACAAGCACGTTCAGCCGGCAGGTAGATCACCACGGTGTATCATACATGTGCACATGGACAGCTTTTGGGTGTTTTTGGTATTGTGTGCATCTGTCTGCGGGACAACAAGTTGAACCGTTGCAGACTGCTTCTCCTCTGTCTCGTCTCGTGCACTCATTGAGTGGCGCAAACCAAACCTTCCGAAATGAAGTGAACTCGTCTCGGAGCACAAGGTCACTTCACTGTTTGGAAACTGCTGTTCGTCTGCTTGAGACGTTTCTATTTCGAGAGAGCGTGCAAGAGTCATGTCACAGCTTCATTTCACGTCACATTTCAACCATTTTTGCTCTCTCACGCCCTGTTGTGCAGAAAGAAGCTGTGGCGGAGACGTGGCAATCTGCGGTATATTTAGACTCTTAATTTGCTCGTGAGCACGACTCGGTTCTTCAAGAATTGCACATTCAAGCAATTGTCATCCACCTGATGAGAACAATTCCAAAAAACATCAGCCAATTGTCAGCCTGATTATTTGATATCTTCATTAAGTGTGCCCTTCCTTTCTGCTTGTCAGAACGAAATAGCTAACGCTGTAAGTATCTTTGTGCTGTTCGTTTGGCGGTCATTGTGCTTGGCTTCGCTGTTCGTTGAATTAGTTTTCTTCCATTGAAACACAACTCACCTTTGAGCAACAGTTTTGTTAGTGGTGGTCTTTGTCATTTTTGAATCGAATCAGACACACCGAGTGACATGGAGACGCAGTTATTCATTATGCGTAGATTTATTTCATGTAGATTGTGTCGTATTTCAACGCCTCGTTCAAAATGACCAGGTGAAAAGCAATTGACATTGAATTTGCAGTAGTTCGTGTTCCAAACTACAGTCGTTCACATTTCTGTTACTGCTACCAATAGTTGCTGGTTCACACAGGCTTGCAGTGGGGAAAGGTATTGAAGATCCTAGCTGTCATGTCTTTGGACTGTAGTGAGCACTTCTGACAGTGAAATTTATCGCAGCCACTTTTTACCCAAGTTGTCTGTGGAGAAAACGTTTCTCAGGATTCGTTGTGATTCTCCCGCTTCTTCTCACATTTCCCTCTGAACCACAAAATGTGTTGGTTCACCAGTGTTTCCTGTGGACAGTATACACGTTTCATTGTTGCATGACTTTGACATTTGGTTAGAAATGTCGCGGACTGTATCGTTTTCACTTCGTGCCTCGACTTTTTGTTGACAAGAGAATTCATCTGTTGTGTCGTAGATCTACCTCTGCAGGTGTTCCTTTGTGCGCGTTTCAGTGCGACCTTTGCACCCTGTCAACTTGTGTTGTCGCCATTGTAATGTTTAATTCTTGTGTTTTTTCTCTTTTTAGTTTGGTTTAAGTGAGCTTGACTTCTTTCAGAAGCTGAAACTCACTGGTGCAAAAGACAAAGGAGTTGGAGACCTCTTGTCCATGGGTGAGAGACGTATTCTTCTTGTCTTCTTGTTGTGTTCAGTTGAGTCGCGTCACACTCGTTCACTGAGAAAGTAGAGATGTGTTTCCCCCACACCCATTCTTCTTTTCTTCAGGTCACGGGATCCTTGAGCTCAACATCATGAGAGCGAAGGACCTGGTTCCGATGGACAGCAATGGTAAAGCATCGCACACTAAAGTCTTATTTCCTTTCGCGGTTGTAAACCTGTTTGACCTGCAAGTCCCATTTGCGTTCGGCAGGGTTCAGCGACCCGTTCTGCGAGGTTCGGATCGGCAGCGAGCGCAAATTCACGACGAGCGTTAAGAAGAAGACGCTGAACCCGATCTGGGACGAGTGGGTCACGATGCAGCTGCCCAAACCCGACGACGTCCTCGAAATAGTGTGTGACGTATTTCCCCATTCTTATTTCCAAAGATATTTGTGGAATTCGAGGTTCTTGAGTGGTTCAATTGCAGCCCTTCGTCGACGTATGAGACACAACTCAGCTGTTTATTTCCAGATCGCTTGGGACAGAGATCCGTTCTTCAAGAAGGACTTTCTGGGATCCGTGTCCTTCACATTGGAAGAGCTGAAGAAATACAGCAAAGCACCGGTGGTGCGTGCACCGTCGGGCCTTTTTCACAAGATGAAACACTGAGTTTCTTGAGCTGCAAGTTTTTTGTCTGTGTCTGCTCACATTTCTTGTCAATGTCTTGTTCTAGAACGATGGTTGGTTTCAACTCCAAAGGATCAGGTCGGGTTACGTGCAGTTGAATTTCAAAGTGATTCAAGAGGAACTTTCTCCGCAGGTGATTGTTTCTGTCGCATTCTTTGATACCCAGCAACACAAAGACGGGAGCCGTCGTTTTGTCGATCAGGCCTCTTTGTTCTTTCCCTTGCAGCCGGGTGGGGAAGCGATTGTTCGTACCATTTCCACTGCGAGAATGTAATTACACAATGTGAAGTTCAGTAAATTCGTTTCAAGGCCTTTTTCATCAGCAGTTTGTCTCAGTTTCTTTTGCTGATCTCTCTTTCCCAGTCTGATTTTTCAACGAACCAAGGGAGAGAAGAAATACATGCCCCCCCCACACACACACACACACACACCACACTGTTCGAAGAACGCCGCAATACTTTTGCATGTTGCTCTGTATTGACTTCAAAATGGAATCTGTCAGGATTCCGACGTGCACGGGTTGCTGGGAGCGGAGGCCCCGGACGGAGCGGAGGCGGCGGGCGGGGCGAGCGCGTCTCCCGCGGGGCTGGCGGCGGCGGGCGAGGAGGACGACGCGGCGGGGACGCGCGGCCGCAAGTCCCGTACCACCAGCAGTAACATGTCTCCCATCCATGAAGTCATCACTGAGAGGTGCGCATGAAATCCTGCATCTTGTCAGAACTGTACGTCTGCTGTTGACACACGCATTCGCCAAAGTGTCAGGTGTGAGGCTGACCTTTGGCAGCTTCTGCTTCTTTTGTTCAGGGACAAAGCAGGCTCCAAGTCAGAGGACGACGTCTTCGAAGGCAGCAACGAGGTAAAGTCATCATGTCATGTTTCTAAACAGCCAGAAAAGGCAACAAAATGTTTATCTGTCTGCACTAAAACGTTGCCTTTTGAGAGTGTGAGGACGACTTTTTTTCCACTCTGGTTACAAATGCTTGTAGAGGTTTGAATGTGGAACCTTCCATTGCTTTCAAAAAGGGGTTTGGACAGCATTGGTTCTCGCCTTGATATCTTGTAGTGTGGTTCTTCCAATTGAGTATTGTTTGAGTCAAAACAACCTGTCGATTCTGTTGACTGTATCGATCTGATCTCTTCTGGTGGGCCGTCATTCTAAACTTTGCCTTGTCGACTCTGGCGCTGTTTCTAAATTTGCATGACCACTGGAGTCTGGCACATCTTTCTCTTCTGCGGTTTTGTCTTTCGCACACTTGTTGCAGTGGTATGTGGATGTTGTAGCTGTTGGTGTTTGGGTTTTCAGGTGGCACCGGTGGGTGGCGCGCTGTACGCGCTGCTGCCCTGCGTGTCGGCGCCCGTCGTACACGAGCGAGCCCGCTCCCTCGACTCGGCAACCGTCAGGGACGCTAACAGTAGTCACACTAATAGCAGCAACAACAAACGGGCACTAGATGATGCCGCGGCCAACCAAAAGAAAAAGGCAAAAATCAACCATCAGCAATTGCAGATTCAGGGGCACCAGTTGGCGGCTGTCACGGCCCCGTCCAGCACGAAACAGCCTCGGAAGCGCTTCAGTCTCAAGAGTTTGCGCATCAGGCGATCGGTGTCGGACACCAGCATGAAGACCACGCTCAAGGACAGACTGTTGACCAAGACTTCGCCTGTGAAGCAGAACAACCACCACCTGCACGTGCCCAACAACTCTCCCGCTCTCAACAAATCGTCCTCGTGAGTGTGAAAAGTCGTTTTTTTTTTCGCTCCCGAACGTGAAGCTCCCCAGAATGTAAATTCCATCATTCCTTCGAAAGGTCAAGAGTGGTAACAACAAAACTTATTGCCTCCACACTTGCATATTTATGCCATCCACAGCGTGCCGGATAATCTTCATAAGCACAAGCGCTGGGCCAAGCAATTCAGGGTTGCTATGTAAGTTTAATTATGTGAAGCAACGGGCTCTGGTGTCATTGTTCTTTGTCGTACACACTGAAGAAGGCGTCTTAATTATTCCTCCCTTCTATCCTGGGTGCTCTTTTCATCTTGATTGTTCCGCACTTTTTATCGAGGTGAGGGAAGCGCAGAAATCGACCGAGGTTCTTGACGTCGGCGGTTTCCCCTTCGCAAAGGAAACTGATGGTTCAACGCTTGTTTCTCTGCAGGCATACTTCTTTGGACAACTCGTTCTCTGATCTTCAGGCAGCCACATCTCCGTACGGTGCGTTCGTCCTTTGAATAGTTATTTTAACATGCGTTAAAGTCATTTTGTGCACCTGCTCAAAATTATGCTTTGCCTCATTTCAGACGGTGGTGACATGTTCTTCGGCGTGACAGGCCGAGTGATGCGAGCTCGGGGACTGCAGCCCAACTTCCCGCACATCTACTGCAAAGTCAGAATTGACAAGTGAGTCAGAATTGAAGCCAACGACTTGTACTGTCAGGTTGAACTCCAATATGAAAAGTGTTGCTGATTTCTCGTGCGTGGTGCATGTCATTCCAGTCGCAGCATTGACCAAAGAATGACTAAGTCGTCGAAGGGGAAGGTTCTGTGCAAAGCGAAGAGTCTGGACCAGAGCGATGTAGACTCCAAGTTCGACCTCAGCTTTGACGTGAGTCTTTTCTTGACTTCTGGGCTCTGCTGCGGTCAAATCGCAGGGGAGCAAGCTTGGGTCCCGAGCTTCCCTGCCACTTCTCAAAAAATGCGGAAAAAGCTCAATATTCTCATGCGGACGTTTTGCAAAGTTAAGTTTTTCTGGAACGTCTGTGGAAGCTGAACCACACGTGCGGAGGAAACACGCATTGACTGTTGTGTAAAAATCCTGCTGGTATCTGCATGTACGTTTTGACCCATTCCAGGTGGACCGAGGGAAAGGAGTCGGGCGGCAGGCCTCCCTGATCCTGGACGTGAAGACGGGACCGAACCACCACGTCGCCACCAAAGGCTTCGTCCTGCAGGACATTTTTGAAGGTGCTTTTCCGCGATGTGCTTCTGACTTCAGACGACGTCTGCAAAGGTTGCAGATTGTGCGTCTGTCGGACACCGCACTGTATTGGGGTGACACAACCTTGTCCAATTATGAAAGCGTAGTCTGCCATCTCAGTGCTTGGAGATTCTACTGTTGAAGCGAGCATGCCTGGTGCTGATTTGGGCCGCCTCGGCATCACAGCGTTATCAACATGTCTGATTGATCGCCTTGATCAGTTTTCACTGACGGTTTTGCCCAAGCGAGTTACACCAATACCAGCAGACACTTTTACATTTTCAGCTGAACACAAGGTGACGAAGTGGTTGTCAGTGAAGGATGACATTCAGTTCGAGGTCAGTTTGCGGCGCAACGCGCCCCCGGCGTCGCCGTTCCCTTCTGCAGAGTCGAGTGAAGTCAGACATCGCTCCCGCTTGAAAAGCGACGAGGATTGAAGTTCCACAGTTCCACCTGTCGCGAGCCGCGGGTCGCTATCGCGTAAGTGGAGAACATCTCAACTGACGGCTAAATACTGGCGTGCACTTCACACGCTGTCCTGAGTAGCAGCTGTCCTGAGTAGCTCAACAACACAAGCTTGCAACCCCCAAACAAGTCGTGAAGGAAGTTCCCGACTTCGGAGTGTTTGGTTGTGTTCTGTGCGATTTCAAACTCTTTACGAACGCACAAATGCATTCTCAGTCGACACGCCTCTGCATGTCAGTTTCATGTGTCCCTTGTTGGGCAACGTCTGTCTGTCTGGCTGTGCATCAATGAGGGCAGTGCTTTTCCTTGACCGGCTCCAACTCTCTTCACATTCGTGCAATGTCGCAAAATACGCGATTCACTGAGGCGCATCACTGAGACCGCCGCATATTTTTACGTGTTGTTTGACATTGTCCTGGCCAACTGTGATAAAACTTGTTTTCGCCAGTATTGTAATCAACATTCCAACGGTGACTGAGCAATTGCGAGGACAGCACGGTTCCGGTTTGTGCTAATATCTGTTGTCAGCATTCCGTATCTGTAGCGATTCCAGGGACAATTTTGATATTGTTGAAATAAACTTCAAACATTTCAACTACGAGTGTCGCGTTGCACTTGGCTCAGAATGACAAACTGAAATTTCTCGCGACAAGATTTATTCTTCACCGTGACCCAACAAACGACGCTGTCAAAATTTATCGCTTTCCTCCGACCCTGGGTTTTGCCGCAGGCGCTGCTTTCGCGGTCTTGGTCGGCTTCTGCTGGGGCTTTGCGGAAGTCTGGAAAGACGAAAGAAATTCGATTTGTTTCTAACTCGCAGTGACAGGATGAAAAAGCCACGCACACGCAGTTGACAGTGCTTTGCGTCTGGTTCGTGTAAAGTTGTCCTTCATTTTGACCAGGCGTTTTTGGCAGCATTGCTCTCCAAAAATCGCTTTGCTACAACTTATTCTCTCCGGGCAAGAATTTGTACCTTGACTGCAGCAGCCTTCTTTGCACTAGCCTTTGCTCTCGCCTTTTCCTTCGCAGCTCTGCAAACAAAACTCAGCTGAGCACACTTCAGAACAAGCTCCGCAACTCTGGAGTTTCCAATGTCCAAAATCCCGTGCATTATGTGATTCGTGTAAAAAGCCCCCCACATACACACACACTCAAGTTTGAGGCCTCAAATCAAGCACAAAATCCTGTATTTATGCATAAAAAGCTTCAGACATTTTTTGTTTCTTGGTCTCCCCCCCCCCTCTCAACATTTAAAATTTGGCTGTCCCCTCACATGTCACGTCAACCCTCGCACTTTGGAACTCACCTGATGGCCTGTTCTCGCTGTGCCTTTCTAACTTCGGGCTTCTGGTTCCTCTTCGCCATGATGTCGGTGAGGGTAGCACCAGTGATGGCTCTCTGGAACTTGGTGGTTCGGCGAGTGCGCTTCTTGGAGATCTCCTCGGTCTGACCCTTCTTGTGCTTTCGCCGGTACAGAACCGTCCAGCTGATCTTCCGAGGATTGCGCTTCATCAAATGAGACTTCTCGCACTTAGCGTTGATGAACTGGAAGGCCTGCAGAAAACACCAAATCACTGTTCAGCACCGTCATCTGAAAAGGTGGCACTTCTCAGGCGGCGTAATGTTGGTGGTGATTGATCATCTACATTTGTCACTGCCGGTTGAATTTTCAAACCAAAGATGCCTTCCGAACTGTCATTCTATTTCATGGAATGGTTCGAACTTGACAGACTGACCGACAATCCGATCGGACACCGATGATCCTCGACTGCGAAGTTCCCGTTCTTCTCGGACCCTGTCACAGGTCTTCCCGAATGACAATTCACTTTTGTTTGTTGCCCGAGAAATTCTCAGTTTTTGGAACAAGACCAATGTAAGTCCAACCACAGGTCGAAAGGATGAACCCATTTCAGGCAGTTACCAATCAAATCGAAGTGTGTTGCAATTGGGACAAATCAAACCAAATCGAAGCGTGTTGCAATTGAGACAAATCAAACCAAACCACATCACCAAAACTGCATCCGGCCTGTTGACGACACTGGTTTGAAAGAACCAGAATACAACTGCCACTGTTGGGATGAACCCTATTGACAACACTGTGGTTTGGAAAGAACCAGCCGAATACAACTGCCACTGTTGGGATGAACCGAAAGTGCTTGAGATAGACCTATTATCGCTCATTATATCTCCGAATGCTTTCGAACCAGCATTGGCAGATAAAATTGGAAGAATACAAAACTTCTATTTGACCAACACACGCTGAAGTCCACAGCCTAAAGTTTTCTTCTCCACGGGATGATAACAGTGGGGAAATTTTAACTTACCCTGCCATCAGCCTTGACCATCTTCTTCCCATGGCCGGGATAGATCTTGAACCCGCTGAAGTTGCACAAATCGACCCTGCCAAGACAAAATAGCACACGTAAATATACTACCCGAACATCTATTTGTCGTTTTCAATCTCAATTCTGTGAGATGGCCACTCATTACAACAAAAACTTCGGATTTATTTGGTGCTGTTATTGTCAATATTTTCACTCACTTCATCTTGTTCGAAAAGACAGAGGGCGCGACAGGCAGCAGCGACGAGACGAATCTGCAGGTGTCAGTAGAAATGTGTCTTAACAACGCGTTGTACAGATATGGCACGTTTGTTGATCTGAAAGAAACGAAAACACAAAAGAGTAGTATTGATGCTTTACTTTCAGTTACTTGTCATTGTTATCATAGTAAATTTGTTGCAATGAATTTTTGTGTACTAGATACGTTTTAAATGTTTTTTTCTATCTTCACTCCAAACACGTGAAACTTGTGGGGCGCGTTGTTTAATCCGTTCTCCCAGCTTAGCGGGAATGTTTCAAAATGGCTGAGCAAAGTAAGTGTGCGAACTTTGGGATAATTTCTTTGGATATTGAAGCTGTTCATGTGATTCTGGATATTGCTGACGTTGTCTTGCAGCGGTACAACTTGTTGCAAATAATATGCATGTTCTCTTCTGTCAAAATGTGCCCGTCAAATGGCGTAAACAGTGGCCAAAGATGAAGCTACATCGGTCGGCTGAGTCATAAAATCTCGGCCCTCCAGGTTCTTGTGCAGGCTTGCTCCAAAGGTTTTCAGTGACAGCGATCAGTTCAACAGCTTCAGAACATTAGGACAAAGTAGTTGTTGTCAAATAGGTTCCTGACTTCGGCGGATGATTATTTTATGTGACGACATGATCTTGACCGCTTGTGTCGCAACTCCCTTTCGCAACTTTGACGCCCACAAATCCTGGTCTCCAGACTCTGTCTCGTCTCGAATCTGGTCGAGATTTTTCACGACGGAGTTCGAATAGTGGATGAAGAGCAAACCTGACAGAGATGATTCTGACTGGCTCAGTAGATCAAAATTGAATTGTTCAGGTGCCGTTCGACTCAGTTGCAGAATTTTGCCTTGCTAAGTCCAGGACGAGGAGGTGAATAAAGGGATCAGGCTGAGCTGAACTGCAAGGAAAATTGTACACAGATCGAACTCGTCATGGACACAGTGTTGAAATGTTCAAAAGATTGCTGCACTTCATTCGGCGGAACCGTTTCTGAAGGGAAATGCCCTTCTTATGCACTCTCTTGAACGTTTGCCCTTGCTCAACGAGTCCATCTTGTGTTTCAAGGGAGCGACAGCAGTGTGTTGGACTTCACTGGTCAAAATATCCAACGAATAGAAACACTCCATGATTGCCAGCCATCCACGTTAATTTACGACAAAAATGCGATTTCCAAAATTGAAAATCTCGAACACCACAAGGAGATTCTTCGCCAGGTGAGTGTTTGGGAGTCTTGCCCAATTGTGTGTTGTCCTCCAAACTGTTTAGTTTCTTGGTCATTTTGAAATAAGCGAAGCATTATTTTCATTTTGCAGCTGTCAATTGCTGAGAACAACCTTGTTCGGATGAACGGAGTTGCGAAACTTGCCAACCTGTCTGTGTTAAATCTACCTGCAAACCGCATCAGCTCTATTGAAGGTTTGGATTTCACACGCTCAATTTTTGAGAAGCCCCGAAGATTCACGAAAACTGAAACGAGCACTGCGCTTGAGCTGTTCGTTTTGCTTTCGACTGCCTGATTAAATTGGAATGCCTTTGTCCAAGTCTGGTTTGAAACTCTCTCGCTTTTTGCGTCAAATACATGTATGTGTCACACAAGTGTTCGCAGCCGCTCCGACAGACAGGCGGAAGGTTGTCAGCATGGCATCTCTGGCTGTGCACGAGTAGACAACTGTTTGTAAACGTAGCATGATCTGGCGGGAAGGCTCGCGTTTTGCTTTTGGTTCGCGCTTGGCGAAAGCGGTTGTTCAAAGCTTTGCTTTGGTCCTGGTGGTCGCTGAAAATCTTTGACAGGCAGGCTCTTCAGTCGGTTGGGTTGACAGTCTGCAGTAGGTCTAGCTTGTGAAAGATTCGAAGGAACTTGGATTGAAACTTTTCCGCAAGGAGAGAGGAAGCGTGGGGTGGTTTGGTTCACAAAGTAAAACAGGTTTTGTGGCACAGCCGCATTCAATCACCAGCATGAATGTCAAAAATTCCCCAACGGAACTCGATAAAGGTTCGGAGTCTAAAAGTGAAGGTCTTTGTTCCGATCCGTTGTTGCGCACTGAAATAAAGGCATCGATATCAATCGGTGGAGGTCTATGCAAGGTCCTCACTTTTTCTTTTTTTTTGTCGCATTGTTTCTATAGCTACCAATGCACACAGACCTGGATGCGACACGATCCAAGTTTCAGTTTGGTAGAGTGTGTGATGAAAAGCGGCTGGTCGCGCATAACGACGTGTCCCTGGCAAAACAGAAATGTGATGAGGTTTGGGACGACTTCATTGATTGAGGAAAATAGCTTGATTGTGATCAGAAATTCCCCCGCAGCATTTCCAATGGTCTCGTGAGACACTCGCATTTTGAAGCTGCTCTTTTCAATGACTGCAGCAAGGAAACGCCCACCTGCGCGTGGTCACTTAATTGTCTGCTGCAGATGTTGGAGACGTAAATTCTGATCCCACCAGAAAGATCGCACCAGAAAGTTTCCTGCACGCAGTAATTGCTAGATCCAGATTGTCGACTTTGTCCAAGTTCGTTTTGTTTGCACGAGTCTTCTTTTCCAGGACTTAAAAATCTCACTCAACTGACGTGGCTCAACCTCTCAGGAAATAAGATAAAGGTGAGGATAGGGGCAATGATATATTTTTGTGTCCCAACAATGATTGTCAAAAAACGTTTGATGGTTGACGAACTCCCCGGAAGATGCTATATTTCAGCCAAGGTACTCGAAAAGAACGTTTCACTTGGCTGCTGAATTTATTACTCTTTCTGTTTGGGTTTCTCAAGTTTTGCACGCGTTCCTCCTCTTTGGGTTTCTCAACGAGTTGTATAAGCGTTCTAAGTTTTATTGTTCCCAGGACAAGAAATGCCTTCTCTTGCAGAACATAGAGAATTTACAGTGGTGTGTTCACCTGCAGCACGTCGACTTGTCTGACAACAGCCTCTCGCAGCTGTCCGATCTCTCACATCTTGCACAGCTGAAGGTCATCCTCTACATTCTGTTTGCTTGAACAGAAAGCTTGTGAATTTTCTCGACGTGTTCTTGGCAACGGGCCCTGTTGTTTGTAGAGTCTGCTGCTCCATGGCAACGCCATCAACAGTCTGCGCACCGTGCCGTCGCATCTGCCTACCGTTCTGCAGATTCTGTCACTGGCTGAAAATGAAATCGCTGACCTCAATGAGGTTCGTCGTGTGCTCTTCGTGGTAGTTGATGTGTCAATTTTGTCAACTCAATCGAATGTAGAATCTGCTGGAGAATTTGTTCGGAAAGGAAAGAACGTTTGCGGCGGTTTCCTTCGGATCAAACCCCACCCCCTACCCCAACACCACCACCACCACTTCCAAACGGTGCTCATGATTTGTCTTTTTCAGGTGGCATTCTTGGTGCCTTTGACGGAATTGGAACAACTGTCTGTGATGAACAACCCGTGCCTTTCCATGATAGGGGAAACTTTGTATCCTTGTCTGTGATTGAATTTGCATGTATTTGCCGACACAGGAATTCCGCTTTGTATGTGGCACACAGGTGGCTCAGGCAGACCAAATACAACACATACCCAACAAAGCAGCTGTATTTATGGCAATGACCAGAACTTTGATTGAATGGATTTTTCTTTCACGTGGCTAAAAGAGGATTTGATTACCGTCCATTTGTGATCAACTGGTGCCTGAACCTCAGGATTCTTGATGGATTCGTCGTCACAGAGAAAGAAAGGTGTGGCGCCTGTGTTCGATTTTGTGTTGCAGGACGTTGCTTTGTTTTGAAGTGCGGTATTGTGGGTGGCATGTTGATCCCTTTGCGTCAGCTTTGTTCGTGGATCCAACCAACAGTCAGCCAGCGTAATGCTACAAAATTCTGAATCTGACTCTACTTCCATGTCACTCCACTTTTTCCAGAAGATTTGGGAATCAAGCGAAGTGGTGTTTGTTCCAGCCTGAAGGCGGAGTGGCTGTACAGTCAGGGCAAAGGGAGGCACTTCCGACCGGGACAACATCTGTACCTCGTCCAGTATCTGTCCGCAGTGTGTCCGCTGACCTCATCCAAGGTAACGTCACGTGTGGTGTTTATTCTTTGCGACAACACCATGGGCTCTTCTCACAGCACACAGCATCATTCATTGTCGTGAACTTGAATTTGCATTCATTCATTTTGATCAAATCTCTCAGTTGGAGACGGAAGAGGACCAGAAACTGGCGCGAATTCTGCAGCACCAGCGATTGCACCAGACGTCGCTGGAACAATCAGCCTCTGTCAGCGCGTCGCAGTCAGAACATCCAGCCTCTGCACCAAAGATGCCGCCCAAGGAAACTCCAGGGAACACGCCCCCTCCGTCCAATAGATCCCGCACGCCCACATCCAACAGCAGCAGGCCTCATACACCAGGGTCCAAAGCAGACAACAGACCAGTCACCCCTCAAGACTCGAAACCTCTCACGCCGGGCAGAGACGGCAAGCCAGCTCAACAGACAACACCCGCTGGTTCAGGTGAGTTCGGGATCTCATCTCCTTTGTACTTCGTTGACGGTGACATTGTGTCGACGTGTGGGTGAAATATGCGCTGCGCGCGCGTGTGTGTGTTTCTTGAACATGAACGTTGGTTACGGTGCAACAGATAGTGACACAATTGACCCGCTGTGGTGAGGTGTTTGCCATCTTGTGTCCGAAGAGAGCGTCTGTGTCTGGCACGACGCCAAGATCTCAGGTTCTTTGTTTCAACTCGCAGAAGAAAATGAAGATTGAGACAAATAGTGTATTTATATTTGTCATCAGCTGGGGCTTGAAATGTGTACATTGGGTTGAGTGATATGTATACATGTATTTCTTGCGTATTTGTCACAAGTACTTGATTAGTTCAAAGTGAGCTTATCAAAGTTGGCTGTGAGCCAGCGATCCAGGTATCATTCGATCACGAAATGTATGCAGTGATGGCACAGGCAATCCGGCTTTGTTCGTTGTTGGACCGATCAAAGCAAATTGGATACTTTGATTGCGTTATTTTACGGACACACACATGAATTTCTCGAATCACTGAAAACATCCCAGTGGAAGTACAGTATCTGATCAAGAAATTTGCAGATTACAAACTCGAGTTTTGTGGTTTCCAGGATCCACGAAACTTGTGAATGCGTGACTCGCTCGTGAACTAAAAATAAGACGGAACAAGACACACCATGTTGCACCAGAACAGTCCGTCCAGACTCTTCCCGGATGGCCTGCTGGACACGAGGATACCCAACAGCTATTTCAGAGATGTGTGCCGCAACTACAGCTCGGGTGTTTACGCTGCAGGTGCTGCAGCAGGCAGGGAGGACCGGACCCCCGGCCACAAGTCGCACCTCTACCCGATGGAAGTCCCGGCTGGACTCTACGCTCAAGCGCATTACAAAGGAGCCCCGCTGAAAGCGTGGTCGGGTGAGTGTACTCGTAACAGGAAACCCTTGTCTTCATGGGTGGTGTCTGTGCAATCCCAAACGCAAAAAGGCGTGCAAGATGGTCGATTTATCAAAAGCCAGAAGTTTGAACTCACTGTTTATTGACTTTAGTCATCACAATGATAAGATTTGTCACAGAAGCGAAGCGCGTTCCGGTTCGAGCTTTGGTATTTGAATTTATTTACAGGAGCAAGCGTTGAACGATCTCGTGATGAAGAAACTGCCAGGAAAGGTGCTGCTGGACAGAGCAAGACGAGGAACGATGATTTGAAGTTACAAGACGTGTCCAGCAGTGGTGAGTGAATTTTCCATTGAACAGTTGAGGAATCTGAACTGTTGTCACCCTTGATTGAGAGTTGCCGGAGCTGCCGTTTGCCATGCTGTCTGAGTGTCGTGGGACAAGTCATAATCTTGATTCACATTTGTTGGCCGAAATCAGCAATTGCCAAACGACACCGGCTTGTTGACTTCAGTGATGTCGTAGCTTTGTGTTCGGTGGTTGAGGCTCGAGGGACAGGCGTAGAAAAAAGTGAGGCAGTTCATAAGGGCAAATACACGAAGAGATCAGTCAAATTTTCAACACAAGTCAACAACACATGACGCCGATCACGTTCCATATCAACTTGAGAAGATGAATCAATGACCTAAACTGGTCAATGCGAAGTACTTCGCTTGCGTAAGCACCTCCTGTGCACAAATCACTGGAGTTTTGTGTCAACAGAGCAAATTGTGTCAGACAAAACGTCACAATCTTTGTCCCGTATGATTTGGCTCGCAGGTCGAAGTCTCTCGTCACGACGCAATTTGTCGAAACTGCCCGTGTGTTTCCAAGACCAAACTGTTTGACACAAACCAGTTGGAATTCTGCCTCCAGAACAAAGAAAAGTGGCTGTGGTCGATGTGAAATGTTTGTTTCTTGTGCACTTGGAAAGTTTCCAGGAAAACGATACGCCTGCATGCTCGAAGAATTTGTTCAACAATCTGTCAACAAAACCAAGCCAGTTCGGAGAGGAGTCTTTTGTGTACAAAACGTGATGTCATCTGTTCGGGTATCTTATCAAACAGTTGGCAAGAGGCCAGTTGATTTCGTTCAACAATTGATTTCGTTCCACGGTTGTTGTGAGATACATGTAGCCTCTTTCTCGAACCTGAAGGAGATCCTTCAGAACGAAAATATGTTCGTGGATTCTTTGTTTTTCGCGTGAAGAAGACGCAATGATGAAAAACTCTATAACGTGCGCACAAAAATGGGTAGGACTCGAAGAAGTTCTCCTTCAAACAAGAACACCAACGTTGTGCAAGACGCGCGAGCAACAGGAATTGGAAACTTGAAATTATCACCCACCGAACTGTCCAAATTTCGTTTCGAAGAACCCGAGGGCAAAGGACAAAATTTGCAAGCCCAGAACACTGAGGGATTGACCCTGCGTAATGTGACAAGTTTCTTCAGAATTTGTCAACAGGGCGACAGGCGTTGAGCGTAACAGACACATGAACACAAAGGCAAGGCACGAAAATTTCACCCACTCATTCTTTGCACAGGGGATGTACACTTGGATTGTCGCACAAAGGAAAAGTTGGCTCGCATGTTCAGTTGTTCATTTGCAGACGACAGTCAGAGCGTGTCGAGCATGTTGGAGGCAGAGACGCGCTATCTGCCGCTGCACTCCGAGTTGGGAGTGAGCCCGACGCGGCCGTTCAGCCTGGTTCCCGGAGAGACGCGCCCGGTCACCGCGCCGCCCGACGGTCGGCACCACACCACGTTCGCCGAGGTCTTCGCCGGGCGCCCGAAAACAGCCGATCGCGATGAACGCAACAACAACATCAGGGACCCGACTTACCATCACTACCAGGACCAACTAAATGCGCTGAATGCCCGAAGGGGCGGTGTGCCGGGAGAAGATGCGTTTGTCTTGCCGCAGCAGCAAGCCTATGTCAGCCAAAGTGCAAATGTTCAACACCGAAGACTTGCAGCGAATTTCTTGCCACCGAAAGTGTCCGCGCAAGACTCTCCTCCGCAGCCTCACGCCAAGAGGCGCGCAGCGTCACCCGTCACGCGTGCGCAGCAGCTGCTCCCGGACGACAGCGACTTGGACAGCGTCGCGGACGACACGACGTCGACACTGGAGCTCAAGCTGCTGAAGGCTCTGATCGCAAGCAGGAAGAACAGGAAGTCCGTGAGAAAATCAGCCCAAGACGGGTCCGTGGCCGCGTCGCACGATGCTTCTCATTACAGGTGCGTCACAAAATCAGCTGTCATTGCAAAACTGCGGCCGGCACCAGGCACAGTGTCTTTGCCTGAATTGCTCATCGATTCAACGCGACTGGTGTGCACAAGGTGTGGCGTTTTTCCATTTTCAGCAGGTCTCCTTACACACCGGAAAAGTACAGCACACCAACGCGCAAGTCCTTGCAGACCCGCGGCGTCGGCGCGGAGAACGTCGGCAATATCCGCCACTCGCACGCCGCGGAGCTCTACCGGATCGCAGCGGGCGACGTGTCAGACTCCGCGTCAGACCTGCTGTCCACCTGTGAGCTGATTCTAACTCAACACGTCGGTTCGATTTCCAAGTAATTTGCGGTGAAACCTGTTGCCTTTGCACGGGGTCTTCTCTGACCTGCTGAATTGTGTGTGTGTGTTGCAGCTCGGGAATCTCTGGCCGCCACGAAGCTGCAGGCGTCGTGGAGAGGCTTCCTGGTGCGCCACAAGAACCTCGAGGCGGTTCGAGTCCGCAACGAGATTCGTAATCGTAGAGCCGAGGATCACATCCGCTCTTTGCAAGGAGAAATCCAAAGGTGAACGAACTTCTACTCCAGTCGTAACGACTTCACTTCCTTTTGCTGATTTCCTGCAGATCGGCTACCTGACTGTGGCAAACACTGAATCCGAAAACTTGAACTGGCTGGTTTCCAGGCAAAAGCAGTTGTACGAACAAGAAAAGCAGTTGCGGTCGCTCCAGCTGGAAGCCGTGAAACAATTGTACAAGGAAGTTCAGTCCCTGCAGCAGTGGAAGCAGGAAGTTCTGCTGTCGCTTGAGGTGCGACATTCCGTCGCAGCCTGTCCTCAGCCAAACGTCAACCTGGCGGAGACGGAGAAACTCTTGTCGGCTCTTGGAAAATCGGGGTTCGTGCGCTTCCTTGTTTCATCTCCTCCATTCGTCGAACGTTTCTGCGTGAAATCGAATTTTCAGCCGTGTCTTTTGTTTGACAGCGAAAAAGTGGAAATGCGAAACCAATCGGAAACCCAGAGCGTTCCAGTTCGTAGTTGTGCTTCACCTCAAAGCACGAATTCCGCTTTGCCTGTTCCTGTGTCGTCTGTGCTGCATCCCAAGGTTCGTCAGCAATGAAACCAGTGAATAGTTCAGAAAGTTCAGCGCTCAAGAACACAATTTTGTTTCCGAAGAACTTAGTTTGTTCAATTCCAATGAAAGTAGTTTTGGTTTGGTCTTCAGGCCGAGGTGAGTGAACGAGAAGTGGAGCTGGGAAATGTCTGCAAAAGTTTACAGCAGCAAGTGTCGCAACTTCAAGACGTCTTGACTTCTGTGTCCAACTATGTCTTTCAAGGAGGAGTGATATCTGCAAGCAACGATGAAACTGGTGTGTTGCTTTTGCAGCTGTTTTCGATCACTTCAGTGTTTCATCAGTTTCAACCCTGCTTCAAACACGGATGCAATGCTCTGTTCGCAGGTGCAAGTGATGGAATAAAACTGAGTGCTGATTTTGACGCAGCATCTCAAGATCAAGGTGGGTGACAGTTGTTTGTGCTATTCGCACATTTGGTGTTGAGTGGGTTGTGTCTAACTCGGTGTCGGCTCTGTGATTAGAACTCAATCTGCTGTCTGTATCCTGAGCACAGCAACTTAACATTCTTCAAGCGGGGTTGCTGCTGATGTTTCTGATTCTATGAGGCCGGCCAAAACACAGCTTTTAAAATTTGTTTGAAGTGGAGCAATTTGATGTTTTGCTTCTTCTCACATGCATGGTGAAAGATGACACTTTTTGCACGTTGCAGGCACACGATTTCCTCTCATTTCCATTCTTGGTGTGCGCTGTGCTTGAAACTTTACGATCGAAGTCCCTGGGTCGGTTTCAGTGCCGCTGTTCGTTCCCCCGGACGAGTCTGTGATCGGAGACGAGCCAGTGCCGCTGCCCGGGATTCCCACGGCGCCCAGACACTTGACGGCCGAGATTCGCCCCGACTTCACCGTGCTGCTCCAATGGCAGCCTTCGCTGATTCTGAACGCGCAGGGAGAACCCATCAGCAAGCCTCTCATAGGTGAGGTGCTGCAAACGTTTCAACATTGGCTGGCCTGAACTTTGACGCACTTTTGCTGTGTACCTTTTAAATATACAGAGGTCAATAACCAGAAGTTTTGTAGGTTACAGAATTTACGTCAATGGGCAGCCCCGTGGTATGGTGATAGGAAACCAGACTCGGACCCTTGTGGAAGGACTGGCACTCGGCAACAGATACAGGTTTTGTCTGCACACAAAATGTTTCGCAACGATGAAGACTTTCCGATTTGCCTGATTTTGCTGGGATTATGAGTGAAGACAAATCAATCTTTCTCGCAGAATGCACGTGAAAGGAGTTTCTGCCCTTGGAGAATCTTCGGATTCCAATGAAGTTGTTTTCGACCTGACGTCCGCCCAACCTGCGGGAGGCCGTGGCAGCGAACACAGCAGAGACGACGACGGGGCTCCCGGTGGCGGCGGACAGAATCCTTCAGGTTTGTGCTCAATTTCGTTTTCAGTAACCGCAAATAAACCTGCGTCATTGATATCAATTATTCACAAACTTATTTCCGCACCGCAGCACGGTTGACAACTTGTATGCAGTACGTTCTCACACTATTTGGGACTGGGCTTCCACTTCGTTTCTGCAGTGTCTGAAAACTCGGTGTCGGCTCTGTGATTAGAACTCAATCTGCTGTCTGTATCCTGAGCACAGCAACTTAACATTCTTCAAGCAGGGTTGCTACTGATGTTTCTGATTCTATGAGGCCGGCCTGAAGCACTGCTTTGCTCGCTTTTGTCACGTTTCAAACTGACCTCTTTCCTGACACGAGTGTGATGAGAAACACTCCAGCTTTTCTTCTCGCTTCCTTGCACAGACTTAGAAACGTGTTACAGCGAAGAGCAGTGGTTTTCACGGACTGAACATCTGAATTGTTCTCTGAGGCAGCTCTTAAATTTGTGTAGCTTGATCTTGTTTCAGTCCCCGGCGCCGATGGACCGCCCTCCAGTTTTCACGCTCCTTCTGGTCAAGGAAGGGGCGGCGGTGAGGAGGGCGGTGACCAGGGAGGGGGCTCACCACCCGACCGGGGTCAGCCTGTCGGCGAGGAGCTGTCGAGCAACACTGCGCTGAGGTCCAATCTCAAGGACTCGCCGAAATCCGGGTCCGCGGGTCGTGGGCCGCCTTCCCCAAAAAGTGTGAAATTTCAGTTTGACAGAGACACGCAACACACGGGTGAATTTGAAGTTCACACTGACCCGAACGAAGCAAATCCAGAGCCTGAGCAAGCCGCGAGATATTTGGACTTCAGTGAAACGGCGGAAGGGAATTCTGCTGGCAGAAAACCGACCGTGTTTGAAAGATTGGAGAAACAGAAATGCAGTTCAGTGAGGGACTCTGCAGCGTCTCGGGCCTCAGCGGGAGCGTCGCCCAGAATCCAAGAAGGGTTGATCAAAAAGTTGGAAACTTCGAGAGAGAAGTCCAGATTGGGTGAATTCAAAGTGGCAGCCAAAATCCACAAACGGAAGGGCAATGGTGAGGGTCCAACCCCGATGAAGGCAAAAATCACTGGGGGCAGCTCCAGTTCAGATAGACAGCTGAGCTCACAAGCGGCGAAATCTGGGGACAAGCTGGCATTGTCAAGAGAAAACTCTGCAGAATCACAGCCGAAACAGCTCAGGTCTCGAGCAGCAGCATCCGACAGTGTGAATGTTGAAGACTCAGCGAGTCGGCGACAACGTGAAGAAGATGCTGCGCAAATTCAATGTAACGAGAGGAAACGGCATTTGTCGAGTGGATCTTCGGACAGAAATTCAGCGGCGGAAACGTTGACTGATGCTGACACAGGGGAAGACCCGCTGTCGAGTGGACTGCGTCGTAGATCCGTCAGGACAGAAACGACTCGCAGGATGGAGTCTGGATCAGAGACGGACGAACACTCTCCAGCCTCCACCAGGGAGAACGTGATCAGTGTGAAGGAGCGTTCTCCCAGCCCCGGAACCACTGGCTTGGTCCGTCGTGGGTCCCGCAGGAAGAGAAGGACGGCCAGCGGAGGATCTGAAGAAAACGAGGCAATCAGAGACATCCTGCCCGACAAACACGATCTGATGACAGGAAGGAGGCGAGTGAGTGGAAGCGGCGACGTGCTCAACAGTTCACCCAACGCTCTGAGAAGCGCCAGTGACGGAGCCGTGGAAAAAGCGAAGCAGCAAAAGTCACAGGCGCGGAGAACAGCGTCCGATTCCAACCTGGAGAATCGGTCGTACCCCGTTCTGGTGAGAGGCACTGGTTCAGATCTCACAGACACACAAAGTGATGCTCGGACCCTGGAGAAGAGCAAGATTCCCGTAAAAGCAAAGGACAGGAGTGAAGAACCCACGGAGCCATTATGTAGTTTGTCCAGGAGCAACAGAGGCAGACATTCCGAGAGGGTCAAGACGGCCAAGAGAGAGGTCGTCGACAACAAGAGATCGTCTTCGGTCGGAGCAACGCGCGGCAGGGAAAGTCACGCCGGTGTCGTTGTGGAGAAGCCGCCTCTCGCGAAGCCCGTCGTCAGAGCGGGAGACAAGAGCAGCGGGAGAGACGGGGGCAAGTCATCCAGAAGCTCGTCGAAAGAAGAGCTGAGAAACAGGTTGGTTCCAAGATACATTTTGCATTCACTCATTTTCGAACTTCTGAAATCGTGGATTTCATGGAACTGATTGGTGATAACTTGTTTTCACCACAGAGGCGGCCGGAGAAGCAGGTCCGGTCAGAGCAGCGAAGAGGAAGAGGCTGCACGTGGGAGGCGCAGAAACTTGTAAGCTTCGAAGGGTTCCTCAAGATCTCTGTTTGTGGCTGGATGATTGGGAGACGTGTGTTGATCCGCACTGACTGGCGTCGTCTTCGATGTTGCGTTGAGTGACGCCTCCTTGTTGCAGCAGTTCGGGAGACAGTGGCAGCAGTGATCTGGACAACAGTTTCGGAGGATCTGCGGACGGCTCGGCCAGGGAGAATGCAATCGCCAAGAGAAAGATACTGATTCACCGGAGGTGAGAACAGCACAACTTTTCAGTTGTACTCCGGCTGAGACGCTCTGACCTTGCGTTTGAATTTTCTGTTTAGCTTTGCTGAACAATTTGCTTGCACGTTTTTGACAGAAATTACAACTCCATCCAGTTTCAAACAAAAGTGCACGGAAGAAAGTTGACGTTTTCCATGCGTATGAGTTTTCCTCGTTTGTGGTCCGCCACTCGCCTGAAAGAAAGTCACAAAAAGCCATTTTGAAAATGCAGTGGATTGCAGTGCTGTCGTGTGTTCTCAGGATAAGCTGCACTGACAAAAAACTCATCTGAAGTGCCCAAGACTAATGTGGTAACCATCACGCAGCAGAGAATTTGTGCTACACCAGTCTCAAAGTGGGTGCACGAACGAAACAGAGACGACTCCTGTTGCGGTGTCGAATTTTGCGAACACCGAAGTGAGACATGAGTTGTCATTGTGACGGCGTGTCTCGTGCACGACGCAATTGTGTTATTGCTGTGAACAATGTCATTCAGATCGAATTCCGATGTCGGAGGGGCTGCCGCAGCTCGGTTCGGGGGTGGAGGCGACGACGGTTCCGCGGACGGGGACGGACGAGGAGCGGCGACCCCCGACGCGCCGACTCTCGCTCCCACCTCCCCGCGCATCCGACACAGCTCCAGCTTCTCCTCTCCTGTGAGTGACCTCACCGCGTCATGAATGGGACCTGACGACTCAGTCCGAGCATTTAGTGTTTGCGTTCGCGATCTTTTGTTCAAAAGAGGTAGTAACATGACATCCCTGCCTTTCCAGGAGAGTCACAAGAGTCACTCTGTCGTCCGGCAGTGCATATCCTTGGTGGGTACAATTCTTCTTGCGCTTTGAATTGTGACAGTGGATTCCACAAATCTTTCAGTCACATGGGGAAGAAATAGGCCCCTGGGCCTCGCGGTTATCTGAACATTTCGGTCGCTTTTTTGAGACAAAACACCAAATGGATTCTGCACCACTAAATATGGATGACAGCTTCCATGACCATCAAGTGTACCAACCCTGTCACACAAGTGACGTGGCCAATGGAATTCTTTTGCAATGAGTAAGGGCAATGACAAAATTTTGTCCTTCTTGCCCAAAACCCAAAACTCCTCACATAAATGACTGCAGCTCTGGAATGCCCTCCAACTGAGAGGATGTTTTGTTTGTTTGTTGTTGTTTACATTTTGTGGTGGGGCAAGTGAAGGAAAATGCATTGTGTTTTTTGCTCTTTTGCTGTGGACGGATTCGGCCAAAAGTTGAGGGAATCCAGAGTTTCATGGTGTTCCTGATTTGCTCTTCGTGCTTCTGGCAAGCTGGTCGCACGTCGAACAAGGGGAGGGGGGGAACTCGTTGACATTGGGAGCGGCTTTTCATTCTGTTGGCATTCCAAGTTGCGTTGTGGTGCCCAAAAATGCAGTTCGCTTCCAAGACTGCACTGTGTTGTTTTAAAGTGCCGCACGAACGATGACTTTCGACAACACGAAACGCGAAACGAAGTGCACCTTGAACATTTTGAAGTTCGGGAAGGTCTCAGTGCTGCTGTCTGTCAAGATCGCGTGAATCCCTACAAAAAGAGATTTATTTGAATGTTGCTTCCAGGAGACGCTTCAGGCTGCCAAAATGCGAGATGCGAGAAGTTCTGACTCCGCTGACAGACGATCTGACAGTGTAGCAACGGAGGGTGCGGAGGGCGGTGGCCGCCTCACCCCCGCAGCCGGAGCCACAAGACGGGAGGACACAGCGAAACCAGCTGGCGTGGGTTCCGGGGAAAACACCAGTCTGGGTGCTGGGGATAACGCAGAGACAGGACGAGCTCACTCTCCAGAGTTCATTCACATTCCACCGCCACCCTGGGAGAAGAAATGCCTGGATGTTGATCAGCAGCAGGCCACCGTGCGTCAAGAAGTGGCAGGAAGCGCTGAAGACGAACGCGCGGAAGCGAGCGAGTCGGACTCGGGGACCAGTGGCGGTGAGGTCAGTCCGAAACAGGAGGGGCAGCGAAAAGGGAAGAAAGCGAAGCTGGGAAACAAAGCCGCCGATTTGTTCGCCAAAATTCAGTCGAAACTATCCGCCAGCAAGGCTTGACAACGACTGCTGCTGTCAGCCTTTTGCGTGGACAGCTTCCTTTTGTGATATCGCAAGTGGTGTTTGGCATGCGCACAGCAATCAATTTCAGAAATTGTACCGTTTCTCTAATGATGTAATGTTGTCGCACTTCACGGGGTGTAGACGCCGTGTCTTATGTCGCACCCAAACGAGTTCAGTTCTTTCCGTCGAAATAGCGCTGTCGTGGAAATTTTCCGTCCATTTGTGTGGTGTTTTGCAACTACGGTAATACGAAGACACTCAATGCCGGATGTTTGAGCACGAATGCCGCCCTGATGTGTGGTGTTGAGTTTCGTACATTCCTTCTGCACAGTCGCCAAACATTCTGAACAATTTTTCGACAAAGTTTGCGTCTTGCTGTTCTGAAACTGTGATAATCAGTAAAGTGTCGCACTCAAAGCACTCACGGCCTTTCGTTTTGCGAACTTATTTTCAACACAAGACGGATTCGCAGCAACAATCAGGTTGAGTTGATTGTCAAACGCGTGTACCCATTTTAAATTTTCGTCAACGCGGGTTTATTCTAGGACTCGAAGTTTGTTTGTCAGCCACTTGCGCTGATGTTGCTTTTCCTGCGTTTGTATCTGGCCACGGGCTGGACACCCTCCAATCCCCGCCTCCAGTACTACCACCACCCAACATCCAAGGCAGCATGGTCAATGTCTGAGATATCTTTGGTAGGGGGAGGGGTTACACAGACAATGTCCAAGGTGGCACGGACAACGTCCAAGGTAGCACAGACAATATCTGAGACCCTGGGGTTGGGGTGGGGGGTAACACAGACAATGTCTGAGGTAGCACAGTAGTAGAACCGCGGGAAACCCAGATGCTGTCAGGCTCAAACTGACAAGTCCAACAATTTTTGGTTGTCCATGGTACCCTTGGACATCGTCCGTGCCACCTTGGATATTGTCTCGTTACCCCCCTGCCCCCATCCCAAGGTATCTTGGACAGTCCATGCTACCTCAGACATTGTCCATTTTCCCTTCCCCTGCCTACAATTTTTTTTCAAAATCAAGCTCAAATGAATTCAAATTTGAGGGCTCATTTCTACCTCAGTGCTCGTACAGAGTGCTTTCAAAAAGCACATGTGCTTTTTTGTGCTTTTTTTTGACTAGCTGCTTTTTTATGTGCTTTTTTGTGCTTTTTTTGGCCTTGAAGTGCTTTATTTTCCTGATTTTGGGGAAATAATAATAAAAATGGTAATTTTTGTACATTTTTAAGTATTTCAAGAGAAATATTTCAGAGCTTTCCTTGAGATAATAATTCATAAAATATAAGTTGCTCACTTCTCAGGTATTTTGTTCAA
>JAAUXT010148402.1_pt1 | contig 24464 bp, 24 predicted proteins | sample 7278171 | NCBI WGS metagenome assembly JAAUXT01 (sample SAMN14350112, study PRJNA611818) | marine sediment metagenome | isolation source: surface marine sediment (1.8m) | place: French Polynesia: Moorea | collected 2018-08
AGCCAAATCAGAGTGAGCCAAATCAGAGTAAGCCAAATCAGAGCAAGCCAAATCAGAGCAAGCCAAATCAGAGCAAGCCAAATCAGAGCAAGTGAAATTTCCTCAAATCACCGCGAGCTCCATGGAGCTATTTTTTGGAATGAAGGAATGTTCACACGTCGATCTACAAAAAATCAACACCAGAAGTTTGTTGATTTACTCTGATCAGTTGAACATTTTGCAGTTGTGTCTTCCAAAATGACCCAAGCCAAAGAAAATCAGGGAAATTACATTGATATTTATGTCAGATTTGGAATGTCTTGTGCTGAGTGCATAGCCTGGATTCAGCAGTTGTGCCAAGGACAATCCTTGAATGTTTCGTCAATCTGCAGATGGTGAGCCAAGTTCCAGAATGTACTGTGTATACAAGGCATCTCAGCCAAGATGTCTGATCCTGTCTGTCCCATCCCATCCTGTCTTGTCCCATCCCCCCATGGACAAGACTGAACTGATAGTTGGGCTGATGTGTTGTATGTCAGGCTGAATACAGTGTCTCAACTGCAGTCTCCGTGACAAATGTATGAAAAAATGGCATTTCATCCAAGATGTTAACTCCTGTCCTGTCCCATACCGTCCCAACCCATGCATCCTCCCTCCCCCTATGGACAGAAAGGAAATGAAATTTGGGTGGAAGGATGGCAAGTCAGGCTGAATACAGTGTCTCAACTGCAAAATCCTGTGGCCAATGTGGCATCTCAGCCAAGATGTCCCGTCCAGTCCTGTCCCCCCTGTGGACAATTCTAATTGTCATTTCTCAGCTTCTGATCAAGATGGAGGCTTGACGTGTGGTTCATATGAAATGTCATTGAAATCACCTTCAGGATTTTGCAATATGGTTGCCATGGGTATATTTGATACAGTTGAGACACTGTGTTCAGCCTCACACTCAGGACCTCAGCCCAAATGCTTATTCAGTCTGTCCACAGGTGGAGGGGGGGCTTGATGGATGGGATGGGATGTGATGAGATGGAACACCTTTGCTCGGATGGCATTACAAAAGAAAAATGGGTCAGCCACTGAGTGCTCTTCCCTGATCACACATTAAAGAAACCACCAGAAAAGAACCAACTTTTGTTCTGAAATTTTGGTACTCAGGAAACACCCACTTGCAAATTTAACCGTAGAAACCTAGTAGACTATGGAAGGAGCAACAAAACAATAGCTGTGAAAGTGTGTATACTTGACAGTAACTGGGTCAGACTTACTCCTTGTGCATGAGTTAGTGTTTGGGCTAAGAAGAGCTCAACAGGAACTGAGAGGTTCAGATGACATTCACAAAGAATTGTCCCTCTTTTGGCATGTCCAAAGGGCATCATGATATCTCCACATACTGTACAAAGTAGTTACATCTGCTTCATGAATATTTCCATCTTACCTTGTTTTTTACCAAGCCAATGAAAATTAATTCAATATTTTCTGGAGATGGAGTGAAAATTGTTTCCAGTAACTGTGGATTTTCATAAACATAATAATCAGACAACAATTTCAATGAGTAAAACTCATCACCAGTATGTGGGGATAATTTCAGCAGAGCAACCAACTCATGCATCTCCTGTCTGGACCTGAGCAGTGGGAGAGAGCCTCCCTTCATACTACATGTGTGGAATGCATCAATCCATGAAGCCATCACATGCTGAAGGCCATGATATTTCTCACAGTAAAATCTATTGTTTTGTGGAAGTATTGCAATGAAGTATCCATTTTGAACTTGCTCTGTGTGCTCTCCATGACTGTAGTTGAGACAAGATTTAGCAAAATCATCCCTTCTGTCACGATAAGCATACTGCCCATAGCAGCTGGTTGGAGTTCTATTCAGGAACTTCTCATGATATCTTCTGTAATTATCGTCAATCCAAAAGACTTTAAATGTAAAGTTTTCATGCAAAGCATCATCTGCTGGATAGAAAGTTTTGAGAAGAGGTAGAACAATGATTTTAGAATGTTGAGCCTGCCCACCAGATAGCTTATTAAATTAAATGGATGGAAAATACAAGAAAAAACAATTCAAAAATTGTTCTTCAAAATTCCCAAAGAGTCATATATCGTGGATCTCAAACTCAAGAACAAATGTTTTTGCCTTTTCCTCTGTCTCACCTTGACATTCCTGTGACAGACTTCCTGAGGATATGACTCCTGAAATGGACACACAATGAACTGGATTATATTTTGACATTTGAACAACTTGTTTCCACTTCAAACTGCTAATTTGTTGCTGATCCATATTCTCATAGTTGACTTCCAGGTCAAGAGTAAACTGGTAGCTTCCATTCATGCTTGATTCATTCTCAATCCACAAGAGACTTTCAGTCAATCCAGATGTCTTTCTCAGTTTTTGCTTGTCTTTAATACAAAACCAATGAGAATGAAAAGTTTCAAAATTTTTGAAACTGGTTGGCACTGATTGTATGTCAGGAGCAACTTTTGAATATGTGACTTCTGTCAGAATATCAACCCAGCTGCCATGATTGTTTGGAACAAGTTGCAGAGTCAAGTAAGGTGTGGCACCATGTGTTGGGCTTGGTGATGAAACATGAAAGAAAATTGTTGCAATGTTGTTTAACAACTGCAGTTTGCTGACAGTTCTATTCAAAACAAAATCTCCAATCCCCTCATTCAAGCAGAAATGGATATTTTTGTAATAATGGAAACCACTTCCACCATGCAGAGTACATCTTAGCTGTTTGTGAGGGTTGTGTTCTTCCTTAATTGTACCATCAATCCTGTGTAGTGCTCTGTGATGAAACTTCTTGGGAATTCCATGGAGCAAAATATTGTCAAACTGACCTGAAGAATTATATTGTACAAGGTTATGTCACAAACTTTGGTGTGTTTAAGTATCTTCATCAAATCTTGAGAATGCTTCCTGCAGTTCTTGTATCAGTTTGCTATCCAAATGTTGGAGGTTGTGAATACACAACAAGAAACATACCTCTGAAAAATCCAGTGACATATATTTGAATGTCTTGTCCAAACTCCAAGACATTTTCTGTATGCACAGTCACCAAACATTTTTCCTTTGGTTTGCCATTTTGAAAATATGGATTTTTCACCCTACTGAGAGAAAATTGTAGAATGGTGCATTTGTCAGCTTTGGTTGGAAGCACAACTTTGTCTCTTGAACTGTGCTTGTATCTGGATTTGAGACCAACTTGACTGAATTCTTGAGAAATACAGAATACAAGAAGCTTTAGCTGGCACCTTGTGGTGCTTATTCTAAGTGTAAATTGGATGTCACCATATTCTTTGTAAGAATAAATGACCAGTAGCAAAGAAGCATTTGATGAATAAATGTTTTGAAACACATATTTGCTGTGTTGATAATTTGCAATCTCAAATCTATTGTTTGTTTTCACACATATGGTGGAAATCTTAATTTCATTTTCATAGACAGCCACTCCTGCATAGGGACAAGCTTGTGTATTGTTTTGACCAAAGTACAACATGTCCCCTACTGACAGGTTTAGATGCAAGGCAGAAGAGGTCTCTATATTTAAAAAGCATGTGGGTTTACTTTGACAATGATATGGATAAATAATGTTTTGTAAAAATCCTGGAGAAACAACAAATTTCTTTATTTGACCTTGTATTTTCTGCTTTAAAGGTATATATGAAAGTTCCCTGCAGTTGTAGCAATATATCACACACTGAAATGATGAGGTTATAACATGTTGCTTGTTTCCCATCTGTGAAAAATTGGTGCAGAATGTTAGGGGTTTGGACAGTGGGCCTGGACCATCAAACAAGTCCAAATGTAATTTAGGGAAGATGGCAAAATGTATTGCAATGACAAGGAATCTTGGAACAACAACCCTAAAAATTTGCAAACTAATAGTATCTGCAAAGAAGTTGACTGTACAAAAGATATTCTTTGGTGAAGGTGATGTTGGAGGAATGTTCCCAATTGTATACCCATCAAACACACTAAAGAATATATGTATATCCATTACCACATACTGCTGCCTTTTGATTTTTATAGCTACATTTGAACATCTGGGATAAACTGTTGTTATGGAATGTCTTCCACAAAACAAGAACCTGTGCTTTGATGCTATGGAAACATCTTGCTTTCCAGTAATCCAGTTGTCTGTAACTATATCTTCCCTACAATCATGGATCACCAGGTTTGCAAACTCACATCTACTCAGAGCAACTGATGAGAAGTAAATATAGGGAAAGGTGAGGTTTGGTCTCAAACTTTTGTCCAAACTGAAATCCCACTGATAATGTAGTCCAAAATATTCTCTTTTGAAAGTGTGTATTTGGTCTGATAAGATTCTTGAAAACTCATAAAATGCATTTCCAAGAGGACTCTTCACAACTGAAATGAAGAGACAAGGTGCATGAAATCTTACTCACAAACCAGAGATAAGTAGTTGCACAGGGGTCATTGCAAGCCTTACAAAACCATTTAGCACATAGTTCAGTGCACAGAATTGAAGGCAGGTTTATATGTAACTCTTAATTGTCAGTGTGTGCCACTGTGCAAATGTTATGATGCCAGTTGTAACAACCCAAGATTATTTTGAACGTGGGTTGCAAAATACTGAGAGAATTTATACACATGCTAGAGCTCAGAATAAAGAGCATTCCTCTGAGACATGCTTGCCCATACAATATGTTCTACAAACCAAACTCTTGGGCTCTTTTGTCAATGGGGTTGGAAGACTCATGAAGGGCCAAAATATTAAAAAAATAGCTCGAGTTGGCTCACGTGATTTGCACCTGACACCACATTGTTTTGGGTCAACAGCACCTGACAAGAGTTATTTGGAACAATGCCAACTTTTACTTTATTCCTTTTGACAAAAATCATCTTGCACATAGAACAAATCTAGAAACCAAACATGTGCAGAATTGAACACTATTTTCATGGAGAAAGTGCTGCACACAGAAAAAAATCCTTCTGGATGTCCAGGATGCTATGCACTTGACGGGTTCTGGCACAATTCACCAAAAATGTCCAGTGGGCTGTTTTTCCTGGGCAAAGTCAATGGGGGCTCGAGCAGCAGGGGGTCAAAAGGCACGCGTCAAAACACAGAATTGATGCGCATCAACTGGGTTGATGTGTGGCTGTGTGGGCTGCCCTTTACACTGGACATATCATGAACATCAGTTGTGTCTCTCATGCTGCAAAGTCATGCTGCAATAAAAGAGAAGAAATATATCATCCACTCCCATCTCCTCGTGACACGACAGTCAAACGCCCCATATATGGCGCTGACTCGGGGTTCAGTGTTGCTGAGTCATTTCGCAGTAACAGAGAGGGCAGTTCTTAACGACATGCACGAGTTCTTCCTGCCACTGAAGTCGTGATTTGGTCTTGCAGAGTCACGCCACGTTTTAAGGAGCGACCTAAGCTCTCAAATTCCCACCGCCCATAAATCCTTCCCCCGGCATCACTTACCCCCTCATGACCCGACAGTAAAAACATTTTTGCGCCTTTGAGTCATCTCCCCTCTCACGATGCATAATCGTGAGGGTTTCTGATTGTCTTCAGTGACTGAGGTCACATTTATTTGGTGTTCAACTGAGGCAGGGGCCACAAGACAAAGTGAAGCGGTTTTCACATTGGTGACGCACGGTCATTTTTTTGACGTCGGCGTCAAAATTTAACATTAGAGAGTTTTAGCAGTCGTGTCCGTACCACGTAGCACGTAGGCGTAGCACGTAGAAGTTTTAGTACGTGCTACGTGCTACGTGCTACGTGCTACGTGGTCACTTGTGTTTTAGCAGAACTGAACGCAGGATGTAGGCATAACATTTCGAGCGCGTTGTATCGGGTACTTTCAGCTGCTGTGTTTGGATTTTAACACCATTTTCTTTGAGCGGAAACAAAGTGATGGCGGCAGACACAGCTGGTAAGATTCTGTGTTTTTGTGTTCGGGACAAAGTTTATCGTGTGAAATTCAAAAAATGTTTGAGGTAGTTTTGTTCATGAATGTGTAGAGCACATGCAGGCCATTTTTGAAAGGAAAATATTGCATAATTTTTGCGAAATTGAGGTGATAACCAAGTCGTGGGCACAACAAAATGGCAGAATGCAGAAACTCGAGTTTCGAAACCCTCGTGGTTGTATCTGACTTAGATCTAGACGTGAAAACATCAGTTCGGTGCTTGCGGCATTTGTGTACAGTGGGCATAACATAAGGTGCTCTTCGGATGATGCGTGTTGTTTGAAATGTAACGTGCATATATTGCACACAGGTTCGTGTTGACGAGACGAGACGAGACGTTTGCACTTCGTGTCCGTGTACAACAGTAGTTTCTGCTCCAGCGACCTTCACCTGGTGTTCTCAAGTCTTCAGCACGTGAACAAGTGAGCGGTAAGCTGGCAGAGTGATTGCAACCTTGTTTTTATTCAAGTGGGTTGCGCGTGTCCACACTGTGAAACACATGCGCCAAGCAATATTATGCTCAAAATTCATGTTTTGTGACAAGGGTTGCACCTGAGACATTTGTGCATAAATTCCACTTGTCCATGTTGGTGTGCGTACTCAGGAAAAACATGAGAAAAAGAAAGATTTTGTTTCAATGTCACAGTGAAGGTCTTGTTTGTCACACAGGTTCATGCGGCAGTGGTCCTGCAACCCAACAATTTACCGCAACGCAATGTGCCTGTGGAAAAACAGTGAGTTCTTGCTTCCAGGAACAAATGACAGTTAATTTTGAAATGGTTGATTTTCATGTCACACTGTGACTTATGTCAAGACCGTGGGCATATCAAGGACATTGTCAGCTGTACTTTGAGTTAATGCTTTGTATTATTTGTTCTGTATCACTGTCAAGTTGTGTTCGTGTTCGTGTTGCAGTTATGTTCTCCTTCCGTGTGATGGTGCCGCTTCCAGTTGAGCAAGACATCAGGTCAGTGAGTGACTTGAAGGCCTTCAGGGTGGTTCCCAAGAAGAAAGAATGCTGCAAGACTGAACACACAGACTTCGTCCTTCACACCACGGCACATCACCTGTCAACTGAAGAGCGTGTCAAGACCGAGGCAGATGTGCTCAAGGACATGGGTGAGCTGATGACCAACAAAAGTGACAAAACACGGATGTTTTCATGCAAATGCGGCGAGTTCTTCAAAGAGCACGGAACATCCAGTGTTTTCAGTAGTCTGAAGCAGTACAGTGATTGTTTGAGCAGTGGCAGTGTGAGGGTCCAGGACCCTGTCAGTTTGTACAATTTGGCCTTGATTTCTGGCATGCACATTGCTGTGTTCTTCAAGTACACAGTGTGGACAACACGTGCAGTGAGTGGTGAAATTGGGTGCTCCCTACGGTTTGCAGTGATGCCAGGGGGGCGAATGGGTAGAGCTCGAGGATATGCCACCGAATGCGTTGGCTGTGCCAAACAGCGATGATGAAGTCGAAGCAGAAGTACTGCCTGGTGTTATGCCCACATCAGCTGTCGTGAAGGTTGAACGTGACAAAGCAGGTACAAGTGGTTCTTTGGTGCAAGACTTGATGCGAGAATATGAAGCTGTGTTTCCCTTGACTGAGCACACTGATGAGATTGAAGTGAAAGAAGTGGTTTGTGACCCTCGCTTGCTGTCGTGCCCTGTTGTCATCGTTGAAAAACTCACTTCTGGTTTAGGTGGGGATGCCAGTGAAGTTCCTGTCACTACGAGCAGTAGGTGTAACAAAACTGTTCAACGTGTTCGTTCACGTGTTGCAACCACACGAAGGGTCACGCGCAGTTGTTCAAATGTGAAACCACCGCGGTCTGATGTGTCCATTGAGAACATTGTCGATGGTAAATGTTGTAAGCCTGTACAGTTGTCTTCAGAAGTGCCATCGACACATGCAAGTGACAAGACGAAACATACTCCGAGTGGTTCAAACTACAAACGTCATGCTGTTCATGTTGAGAATTGTACTTACTGTGATTTCACCTGTCATTCTGTTCTTCTCTTCAAAGCTCATTTGCGTGATGTTCACAAACTGTTCGTGTGTTCCCTTGCAACATGTACCAGCAATTGGGTTTCCAAAGGAGGATGCAAAGCTCACCAAGAACTGCATCGTCGTGCAACGTATCAGTGTGAAGAGTGTGGCTGGTACCACAGTAGCAAAGCAGAATTCGATCGTCATGTTGTCAAGCATAGTGTGCGGGAACCGTGGATGTGCAAACACAAGGGTTGCAAGCGCACCTTCAAGCGAAAGGGAGACTTGACAGCACACAGTCTCACTCACGTCAGTGCCAAAAAGAAGTTGTATTCGTGCGATCAGTGTACATACTCATCGACTCAGAAGCGGTATGTCACTTACCACAAACGCAAACATGAACCACCCAGGATCAAATGTGACTTGTGCGGGAGTGTGTTCCGATATTTCGAGGATAAGAAACGCCATCTCGCGCGTGGCTGTTCAGAATGATATGCCCACGGGTTTTTTGCTCACGGTGTGACAAGCAGATTTTTTCTTGCATGCTACATTTGACACGTTTTGTCATTGTTGTTTATTCAGATGCCTGTTCCAATTCCGAAGATGCGAAGAGTCCCCCCCCCACCAGTGCAGCCTCCAGAGCTTGTGTTGGCAAATGTTCCGGTGTACATGCGAGAATTTGTGCATGTGTGGGTTTACAGCACTCCTCAATTTTATTCAGCGTCTTTGGAACATAAACTGGTGCTGGCTGGTAGATGTGAGCGCAATGCGAGGCATGCCATGCAGCTGCTTTATCGTGACCGTCTGCGCATTGCCCATTTCCGTGACTTTCGTGAGTGGGTGCGCAGGCATAACAGGATGAAACAACTCATCACGTTTCACAAGTCTGCATGCACCGCATTGTTGTCTCACATGTACCAGCCAGTAGGTGATACCAATGGTCACATCGAATGAGAAACTTTTTTTCTGAAAATAAATTACACAAGTGTCAACAATGTTTTTGTTATCAGATGACGAGCCTCAAGGATGACCCCGTGACACCGGATGAATTTGCAATGCTCAGGATGTCAGGTTTTTTCTCCGATGAAGAAATGATGGCTCTCATGCTGGTAGAGGCCGTGGAGAGAATGGAAAATGGGTCGTTTCACTCATGCTTCTCTCGCTTCCAACTGGAAGAGCTTACAAATGAAGAGTGTAGGCATAACTTCAGATTCAACAAAGAAGACATCTATGTGCTCAGCACACTGCTGGGTGTGCCGGACCAGTACAGGTCTGCCCGCAACAGAATTGTTTGGTCAGGAATCGATGGTCTATGTGTTGTCTTGCGCAGGTTAGCTTACCCAAACAGATTGGGTGACTTGGTGCCAATGTTCGGTCGTTCTGTATCTGAGCTCAGTGAAATCTTCAACTGCACCTTAAATGACTTGCACACAATGCACTCACATCATGTGCAGAGTGTCACACAGTCCTGGGTTCACCACGAAGAATTTGCCCAAGCTGTCTTTGACAAGGGTGCTGCTTTGAAGCACATTTGGGGCTTCATTGATGGTACTGTGCGCCGTGTCTGTAGACCAAAAATTGGGCAACGAGAGCTTTTCAGTGGGCATAAGCGTTATCACTGTGTCAAGTATCAACATGTCATGTGCCCCAATGGGTTAGTCGTGCACAGCTTCGGCCCTTTCCATGGTCGGCGTCACGACTCTGCAATGTTCAGAGAAAGTGGTCTTGAAAATCTGCTGCGCACTGTCTTTGACAGCCAGGGAAACCAACTTGCCCTTTATGGTGATGGAGGCTATATGAACAGACCTTGGCTCTTCACTCCATTTCGCCGTATGCAAATCAACACCCCAGAGAGGCAGGCATACAACACCATGATGTCGAACTCGCGTGTGTCAGTGGAGTGGGGCTTTGGAAAAGTCTGTTCCCTCTTTTCATTTGTGAATTACTACGCCAATCAGAAAGTATTCTTGCAACCTGTTGGGCCATACTTTACAATGGCCACGATCTTCACCAACCTCCACATGTGCCTCTACGGCTCAGAGGTCTCCAACTTTTTCGGTGTTGACCCACCAACGATCGAAGAGTATCTCATGTAGGCTGTCAAAAGAAGGTTTTTATTGCAACGTTATGCCTACAAATGCTGGTCATGGCTCCAGCAGAAGCGTCAGATGAACAAGAACAATGAAACGTTCATTGCTGTCAAGGCTGCAGCAAAGTAAGGCCTGTACAGGCACCTAGTCATCGAACTCGTACATGCATGTGTCAAACCCATTTTCATTGTCAGTCTCAGCTTCACCATCGCCCCCTGCAGAAGGGAATGCACCCACTTCTTGGCCATGTGCTGCAGCTTCAGCACGCAGTTGCTCGCGACAAAGAGACATTTTCTCGCGTTCTAGATTGAGTTTAGCCTCGTTGAATTTGTTCTTAGCCATCTCATGCTCGTGCTCAAGCTTCATTTTCATCTCTTGTAACTCATGCTCCTTGTCGATCTTGTATTTCTTCACCTCTCCCTCAGTCTGCGCACGTTTGTCGAAGCTGTCCATCATCTTGCTCAGTCGCTGGGCGCCAGTCATCCCTGTTGAAAATATTTACATGTATTGCTGACGCCAATGTATGTCATGAAAACCTTGTAGCAGAAATGTACTTGTTATGCCCACGTGTTGACACACACTTTTGGGTTTGACATCAGTTGAAGTTGAAGCACAGTCTTCGCCAGAGTTTTCTTTGTTTTCGTCAACCATTTCTATGTCGCTGTTGTTGTTGTTGTTAGCCTTGCCATTTTTGTTCTTGACATCATCTCCAGTGAAGGGACGAGCTGCAAGGCAACCAAATGTTTATTCATTCTGTGATTGCACCAGGTGTGCACCATCTGTGTTATGTGTGTACATGCAGGAAACAGGTTTGTACACACCTGCTCTGAAAGCAGACAACCGAGCGTCGACCTTCTCCTGCTGCACAGCATGCGCTTTTTCTGCAGCTGCTTGTTGTTCCTTGCGTCTCTTTGCCATACGTTTGCCTTCCTCCTCTTTGTCACTTATTTCTTGAAGAAGAATTAGCTTCTCATTGAGATCCTCCTCCGTGCCTGACCTGCACATGGAAAAGTGACATTTGGTACAACAAGCAACAAGCAACACTGATCATCTTTGTATGCATATGCAAGGCCATCGCAGCTGCAGCACAAGCACATGTTATGCCTACTTTTGCAGTTTTCGGTTGTTGTTCGCTCGGAATTGTTTCAGCATTCGGTCCACTTTGTCACGCACTGTCCTTGCTGTCAAGTCTGCCTCAAGCCCAGGGTTGTTAGAGTGGAATATGAAGTTGAGATGATCAGTCACACTCTCCCAGGTGGCGTCCGGATGCTCATTGGTGAATGGATCCACCTGTGACACTTCTGTCAGAAGGGTCAGTTCCCTTTCCATGTTGAAATAAAACTGCAACACAAATATGAATGTCAGACTCAGTCTTGAAATTTCTTCACCTTCTGACCAAAAGCAACTGTTATCTCATTCAACTGGTCGAGTTCTTCTTCCGTTAAATCACGATTGCAAACAAAGTGAACCACATTGATGATGTACGTGACGACTTTGCGCATGTTCCTCAACACAAGATGACTGTTTTCATCACAAGAGTCACTTGAATCTCTTTGTGCATCATCTTCTGAATTATCCAACTCCAATTGTCCACAAAGCAAGTCTTTAACAAGTTGCAAAACACGTTCCCAGTCAGTTTTGTCACTCATTTCAAACGATCTGTTACGCCCACGTGTTGCAACCAAAATGGCGCAAAACAGCAGATTTGCAGCTGCTGAGACCAACTTTTCAGACCTTCATTTCAGGCACTTACAGTCAAAGGATTTTCATGTTTTTGGTATCAATGTGAAGGGAATGACTTGGACTTTCCTACCTTGCTTTTTGCTGAAGCCATTTCTAACTCAGAACACTATGACGAGCCTCTGAAAATCGCACATAGAAAAGCAGTTTTCTGCATTGGTGCGCAACGTAGGAATGTCAAGAAATTCCGGAACGTAGAAATTTGACGTCACAGAGGGGTAATTTCTCTACGGTCTACGTTCTACGTTACGTGTTACGCCTACGGAGCACGTCTGCTAAAACACCCTATTGAACCCAAATGGTGGAATTTTTGACGTCAGCCCAAAAAACGACCACGCGTCACCCAATGTGAAAACCCCGTGAGTTGTCTGGGTTCAGTCAGGTACTGAGGTAGTTTCTTTGAACCCGTCTTGTGACACACAAAACGACTTACGTTTTACTGATCACAGAAGAACAGTTGAAGAGAAGCAGCTGTTTTCAAGCACAACGAGGATTCACCATATATCATTGGAAAACAGGAAAGAAGCCACAAGATTCGGAGCCAACAAACAATAGCATGGCGAGTCAGCCTGTTGTCTGTTTGATCTCAGGTGAGAATACCGTATCAAGACAAAGTTGAGAATCATTTGTCGTTTAAAGCAAGTCAGCAGGACAGTTGAGTTGAAAAAATACGGAAGTTTTCCTGAGCGTTTGACATTGAAAACGTCGATCTCAACGTCAAACTTTCTGTTGCACGCCTTGATTTATCCACATCTTTGGAAGTGTTTCTGCCTTTTAGGTGATTTGAAGTGAAAAGCCAAACAGGCTTCACCCAAACACGTTCAAATCACCTGAAGGCGTCTGGTGCAGAAATCATTGACAGGTGTTGATGAGTGAGAAAAAAACAAACAGTTTTTGGCTTTTTGGGTCAGTTTGTTCTGTTGTTGGACCAACAAGAAACTCGACAAAGGAAACTATCTAAATTGCATTCGAGCACTTTTCGTGGGCAAAAATTTTGGGCTCTTGTATTTGAAAAAAATAAAATAGCTCAAAAAGTGAGGTCGCGCCACTACCAGCTGGGTTGGAGATGGGGTGAAGTTGGTCAGTTCGGTGAAGTCAGTCAAGCGCAAGCGCAAATCGAACGCGCCCAAACGGACGAAGTTTTGACACATCACTGGCCAGTTTGTTGGCTGCGCGAATGGGTTTGGAAAAGCGTTACCCCTGTTTGTACTGTTTCTGGTGATCACGGATATGTTGTGCGAAGTCCCTTTGGGGCGAAGCACCTTGTGGTAGTGCGGTATACATAGGAAGCCTGGGCCTCGTGTCCCCATCACACTTTGTCCCCCCGTCCCCATTTGTCTCCCTCCCCCAGACTTTGTGCCCCCTCCCCCAGACTTTGTCCACATCCCAGCAGACTTTGTCCATTTTGTCCACTCTTCTGTGGACTTTGTTCACCCCCGACAGACTTTGTCCCCCCACAAACTGGTATCTATACAAGGCAGAGCACCAAGAGCCTAGCAGGCCAGTTTGCTGTCATAGTACTCGGGACTTCGCACTGCAGTTGCCTTGAGCACTGCTTCTCTTGTTTAGCAACGCAATTTACCATTTTCAGTAGTGGTGTTGCTGGTTTTGGGCGCAGATGCCGGCTGTACAGACCGGAGCTTGTGTAGAAACCAGTACACCCTGGAGCGAGACTTCTACAGAACCTACTGGAGCCTCACGGAGGTGCCACGTGACATTCCCACTGAGGCTCACGAAGTCCATCTGGTGGGCAATGCCATCACCTCCCTCCCTGCTGGAGTCTTCAGTCACCTGACCAGATGTACTGTACTCAGACTGGGGCAAAATCAGATCAATGTCATTGAGGATGATGCCTTCAAGGGAATGGAGTCTCTCCTGGATCTTTGGCTGTGGAACAACCAGATTTCAGCTCTTCACTCAGGAATGTTCAGAGGACTGAGCAATCTGAGAGAAATGTGGCTGGCTTTCAATCAAATTTCCTCCATTGAATCATCAACCTTCAAAGACTTGAGATCTCTTCAGCTTCTTGTCATCAGTAGGAACAGGCTTTCAGTTCTTCCTGCAGGACTGTTCACAGGACTGATCAATCTGAGAGAGCTCAGCCTGTGGGGGAATCAAATCACTCAAATTGAAAAAGGTACATTTGATTCCCTGTTTTCAATGAGGGAAATTTATTTGCAACAAAACAAGTTGACCACCTTGAGCCCAGAAGTGTTCCTGAACCTACCCAGACACCCTCTGCAGCTGTCCCTGAGCCACTCAACAGGCACCAACCAATGGGATTGCAGCTCCCTCTGCTGGCTGAATCATGAGGAGCAACAGGGAACTGTCACGTGGCATGGAGGACGCACCCCACAATGCATCAGCAGCACGTGGAGTTCTCTTCCATGTGGTCATCCAGGTGAGTGGCAGATTTCGATTACCTCATTGGGGCTGACTGAGTGAGCCAAAATTGCTGACTTCACCCCATCTCCAACGTCTCCAGGGGCGATCGGGCGCCACTGCGCCGGCGGCTTCAGCCGACTTGTAAATTAAACACGTCAACTTCGAACCCTCTTGCACAGAAAATTTCTGATTGAGAAACCCTGGTTCTAAGTCAATTTTGTTCAGCAATGTTTTGCAAAGGCAGAAGCACTTCCAAAATGTGAAAAAATCAAAGTAAAAATTTGAAGCTGAGATTGACACATTGATGTTTTCAAGTTCAAACGTCGACTCACTGTTCAGTCTCGCCAAACAACATATTGATCATAACAAGCAGTTTTACTCGCTCTATTGTTGCCAGGGGTGTGTCCAGAGCCCGGAGGCATCCCATTCTCTGTGAGGTCTGGCTACAATGGCCCCTACAACTCTGGTGCCCAGGTGACCTACAGCTGTATCCATGGAGGAAATGGAGGAACCATCACGTGTCGCGGTGACGGGACGTGGACCCAGAAACCAACATGTCCACGTCAGTCAGATTCAGATGTACTGGGCGTGTTCGATTCGTGCAGCTGTCCGGCGCACAGTGGCGCCACCTCGCTCCTGGGTTGGAGATGGCGCGAAATCAGCCATTTTGGCTCACTGGGCGAGCAGCACGCTTGAATTGAACATGCCATTTTTGCATTTTGTGAAGAAAAATTTCTTTTTCGCTGTTGACCCAACAGCAGCAAAGAAACAATGTCGACAGAGCTGCAAATGATGTTTGTCCAGCTCTATTTTGATGACTTTTGAAAACAATAATCTCATTGTTGTGTTCAGATACCCCTGTTGTGCCTCCACCTCCTCCAGACGAACCTCCCGAGGGCGCCACCTCACCCATCCACACCACGCCTCAACCGACAGGTGGCGTCGGTGAGTCTGAGACCACTGGGTCATGTGGGTTGCTTGCTTGCTTTCAACCGGTTTGTTGATAACTGTCGTAATACAGCTCTCACACGCGCACAAAACAAGAAAATAAATAAATCAAAAAGGAAAATGGGTACCTTGAAGCCAATAGTAATATTTTATGGTGCATTTTGTCATTTTGAAATAATTGTACTATTCCTTAAAAAGCAAATCTACCAGTTGTGACTATATATAATTTAATAAATTGATAAATACTTTCATACATGTCATCAGTTATGTTATCATCTCTAGTTCCCTGGATTATCTGTATAATTTGTCTATTTGTTAATTTTTTAAAATTTTGGTGTAAACTTGAAATATTCTTTTTAAGAGTTAATCTGTAAATATTGTATTTACTACAATCCATGAAGTAGTGATGTATAGTTTCTTGTTTATTTTTATTACACTGCAAACATTTAGGACTGTTTACAAAATTAAATTTAAACTGATCAACATTTAGTGTAGTACATTGAAATCTAAGTTTCATATAGATATTATCTATTTCTGTATCATAGTGAAATAGATTTATTTTTTTTATATTGATGTATATTATATTTTTTATGCATACAATCCAGGAAATCTGAATAATTATCTTTTAGCCTGATATCATGTGTTAAAGTATTCCAAAGTCTTATCATTTTCAAATAAAATGAATTATAAAATTTATTTTTCTTTGACAAAATTATTTTCAATTATCCAATATTCCTGCCTACATTTGTTGGTAAGTCAATAAAAAATTTATTGTAGATTATTTTTGGAGTTTGTATAAATTTTATTTTAGCAAACATGGTTATTGATAAATAAGTTGTTCTGTCTAAAAAATTATTCCATCCCAATTTCTGAAATAGTGTATTTTCAGATATAAATCTAGTACCTTTAACAACAATTAAAGCACAATGATAAATTACATGTACTTGTTATTCTCTTGATATTTTGCACAATAAGAATATTTGTTGCAATGTTATTGACTTGGTGGCGCAGACTGTGTGTGCAGTGTGTTACAACCTCGTCATCATCGGCTTGTTACGTACAGGATAACTCCCGAGCACAAGACTGACACTGTGTGAGAACAACTCAAGTGGCGTTGGCCACGAGAGGTGTTTTCACACATTATCAGTCAAGTGTGAGGGAGTTATCCAACATAGCTCACAGATGAGGGTCATTACTTGCTCAGCACATGACCAAGATACCCAAAGCAATACACAACAGCGACCCTCATCTGTGAGCTGTATCAGTGCCAGCGTCTTCAGTACCAGAAACCAGTCTGTCATCCTTTCATATATATGTGTGTGTGTGTGTGTGTCTCAGCAGCCCGATTCTCACTCTGACTTGGCCTGGGTTCTGGGTTCTTTCAGAATCAACAACATCACCGGAAGATGCCCAAACCGCTCCTCCTCAGCATGAAGGAGGCTCAGAAAAGGGTAAATAGGTTCAACTGAGAAAAACACAAGCAACATCTGACGTGTATGGTCATCAAAAGTGTCTTGTGGACTGAATGATGCCGAAGTTCTTCAAGATGGAGGTCTCTATTCTTTGACACCAAAACCACATCTCAGTTTTCTCTTTCATGGCAGATTTGACACCTGTGTGGATTGGAATCGGAGTTGGTGTCCCCATGCTCCTCATCATTGGGATCGCAGTGGCTGCTGCCATCACTTTCAAATGCATGAAAAGGTCTGAAAAAAGAGTATCCTAGCAAATTCAAACAGAAACATCCAACACAATTCTCGATTTCACCTTTTGTCCTGTTTGAACAGTGTCAGCAGCGTTGCTCGGTGTTCTCGCCCCTACTTTGTCAGACAGGCAGACATCGTCCGGTTGATATTCAAATATGACAACAAATTCCATCGGTCTTTACGAGGCCTGTCAATTATGATGCCGGTTTTTCGCCGATTTGAAGCCGATTTTTCCGGGATGTGGTTTCCCAAGGTTTGGAGCATTCATAGAAGGGTTAATGATCTTCACCTGAGAGAGATCTTGTCGATCTCGCATGCCAAATAGGTGATCTTTGAGACCACTGAAGTAGGTCGCACGACAGCCAGACGGTGACTGTCTTCTGCGGCACTTGCATGTGAGTAGACATGGCTGTTTTCCTGGGATTTCTTTTACTTCTGCTTGCTAATGTGACCAAGCCCAAGCGTCAACATGAGCAGAGGGTTAACCTGAAGTTTCTCTGCAAAGCTGGGTTCAAAGCTAACAAGTGCTGGAGATGCCTAAGACAAGTGTTTCAAGGTGAAGTCATGTCAAAGACACAAGTGTGGGTGTGGTGGAACAGGTTCCATTCTGGTGAAGAGACAAGTGACAGGCCCAAGTCAGGGTGTCCCCACACCCAGAGGACAAGGCCCAACACCCAAGTAATCCAGGGGTTGATTGGGGTTGACAACCGGCGCAGCATCCGTGGTCTGGCAAATGCTTCAGGACTTTCCAGGGGCACAGTTTGGAACATTGTGAAGAAGGACATGAAATTTTGTCGGCGTTGTGCGAGACTGGTGCCTCACATGTTAACCCCGGAGCAAAAGGCCTTCAGGAAGAGAATCTGCAAGGAGAACCTGACATTGATGAGAGCTGATCCTGATCAATTTTTGGCAAGTGTCATCACCACTGATGAAACATGGATTGCAACCTTTGAGCCTGAGACAAGGAGACAGTCCTCAGCATGGGTGCTACCACAGGAGCAACCACCCCAAAAGGCTCATTGGCAAAGAGGCCAGCGCAAGATGATGATGACAGTTTTTTTTGTTTTCCAAGGTGTTATCCATGTTGAGTTCATGCCTCAAGGAGGGACAATCCAGTGGGAAGACTACTGTGAAACATTGATGAGAATGAAGGAAGCTGTCCGGAGAAAGAGACCACATTTGTGGGTCAGGAACCAGGAGGGGAACCAATCTTTCATCCTTCATCAAGACAACGCCCCTGCCCACGTCGCTATGCCCACCTTGGCCAAGTTCAGAGAGTGGGGAATCGACCTGTTAGCCCATCCTCCCTACTCTCCAGACTTGGCTCCTTGTGATTTCTCACTTTTCCCAAAGCTCAAAGAAGATCTGAGGGGAAGGCATTTTCCCAACCTTGACCAGCTGAAGGCAGAGGCCAAAAGACTGTTGCAGTCATACCCGGAGGATTTTTACACCCAATGTTTCAGTGACCTGGTCACAAGGTGGAAGAAATGTGTTGCCAAGGACGGGGACTATTTCGAAGGAACCCACATTTCAGTCCCACCTGAGGATTTCCAAGAGGATCGTGATTCATCTGACAGTTCTGCAGAAGACTGATTCTGCCACTGTTGTGTCGCTGTTTGCGCTCTTATTGACATTTTTCAAGTTGGATTTATTCTATTTATGGCATGCCCTGTTGGCATTTTACATGCCCTTTGTGTTGGCACAATGTTTGTCTGTTGGCATTAAAGTTGGCATTTTCAAAGCTCCCCAAAATCGGCTTCAAATCGGCGAAAAACCGGCATCATAATTGACAGGCCTCGTACAATTGGTTCTCGCTCTTTGAAAGGAATAATCTCATTGCAGGGAGGTGGGGAACAGCATGAGCAGTGTTCCCAGACCAGAGCTGGATGGACAGGAAGACTATGGCTACACCGACGCGGAGCTGCATCCCTATACCACCACTGAGACTGACACAACCACAGTGAGGGGGTCGCAGAACAGTACTTCTCAGGGTAGCCAACAAGCTATCGGTAATCAAGGTTCTGATGGGTACCTCCAGCCAGTGGGTACCCAAGGCTCTGATGGGTACCTTCAGCCGGTGGGTACCCAAGGTTCTGATGGGTACCTCCAGCCAGTGGGTACCCAAGGTTCTGATGGGTACCTCCAGCCAGTGGGTACCCAAGGCTCTGATGGGTACCTTGAGCCAGTGGGTACCCAAGGCTCTGATGGGTACCTTGAGCCAGTGGGTACCCAAGGCTCTGATGGGTACCTCCAGCCAGTGGGTACTGAAATTGAACCCCGATCTCCCACCAGCTGCCCTGTCCCCTATGACAACAACTTTGGTCCCACGTCCAATGAACCCCAAGTGTCCTCCACGAATCCAACACACCTTGACAGCCAATCAGAGCAGCCCTATTCATCCAACTGGTCCCAGATCTCTTCCATCTACCCGTCTCGCTACGAGTCCAGGTCCAACAGGTCCAGTGATCCTGAGTATGCAGATACTGAGAATGGTCCCCAAAGCCCTGCAGTTCTGTTGGGTGAGGGCCAGACCCTTGCCTATGCTGAGCCCTACAGCTTTGGTTCCCCAGGAGAAAGTGAGTCTGTCTATGAGGAAATTCCAGAGTGATGGCCAAGGCCAGTTGATTTTCATCTTATTGTTTGGGTGTGCCAACAAACTAACTTTGGTTTCTGTTGGTCTGTCCACCATCACACTGCGTGTCAATGACACCAACCTTGTTGTGTTTGAATCTTTTGTTTGTCGTTTGTTGCTGGTGCTTTTTTCAGCAAAAAGGAACAAAAAACTTTGCACTTGTAATGGGTGATTCATGTGAAACAATATGGGAAATGAGGGGGGAACTTGAGTTGATCAGTGAGGCACAAAAAAAAACCAAAATTGATTCACTGGTAAATTTAGAATGCTTGCTTTTCCAAAACACAACTGTAGGTTTGGTGTGGCTTTTAGATGTTATGTCTGCAGTTGTTTTGTTTGTTACCTTCTGTGATTTGTTTCAAAATCTGCTTTGAGTATCTGTGTATTGCTTCTGATTGGTTTGCTCAACCGCTGTGAATTCTGAGGGTCAACATCATGAGTGAACAAGCTATTTGTCCCGTGATGTACTGACGCATTTTTACTGAGTCCATTTTGTTGCTGTAGCCAGAGGAACCACTGGAAAAACTGGTGAATTGTGTTTCAACTGCAATGTTTTTGCTGTTTTGCTGTACAAAAACAAACTATCAAGAAACACAAACATAATTTTCCCAATGCTGATGTTTTCTTATGCTTCTGTTTAAAAATAAAACTGTTTCACAAAGAATCATGTGTAGGTGCATCATTGTGGCTCTTTTCTTTCCTCACATGTTCACTCTGATCAAATGACTATGATATGCTTTGAACTCTAGTTCTCTCTGAATGTGCAGCTGTTGGCTGTGTATGACAATTAGGAACTTGAGATGCAACTGTACATGCCGTGGATACTTCATGATGGAGTTCCACCGGGGGGGGGAGATCTACTGTCCCAGCTGTCCAGGTGTGTGTGTCTGTGTGTGAGGTATGCGTTCCATGAATAGGCGCATCTTCGTGATGGAGTTCCACCCTGGGGGAGATCTGCTGACGCTGCTATCCAGCTGCGTGTGTGTGTGTGTGTGTGTGTATTCAATGGCGATGAGGCGGAGTAAAATGGACAGGTGAACAAACACAGGCACACACACTATCACACACACACATTGGCACACACACACAAACACACGATCACACACACAAACACACACTCATACAAACACACACAAGCACACACACACACAAACATACACACACTAGCACACACACACAAACACACACACAACACACACACACACACACAAAGAAACACACACACAAATACACACACACATACACACACACACACAAACACAATGAATATACAGGTGGGCCGGTGAACACTCAGACACACAGATAAAAATACACAGATACACACACACACAAGCACACACACACACACACACACACAATCGACAGGCAGACAGACGAAAAGTCACACACACACACACGCACACACACACACACACACACACACACACACACACACAATCGACAGGCAGACAGACGAAAGGTCACACACACACACATGCACTGACCCCCAAACCACATACCAAGATATGTACCTTCGAGACAAATTGCACAACCAATCCAACAATGTGGACATGTCTGACAGGAACAATTGGAGCTGGGCTGGGTTCCATCTAACTATGCAATTGTGGTTCCACTGTATAATTACCAGCAGTTTGTGGGGAATGAAAATTGCTCTCATGATGGAATGAGCCTGTTGTTAGAGTCTCAATTGTGGGTGATACCATTCTCCAGCAGACCCTTCCTGGTGTTTCTAACATTTGGGCAAAATGGTGAAGTTGGCTGTGTTGTTTGGAGTTTGGGCCTTTTGTGCATCTGGAGTGTTGCCAGTGAGTAGATCTGCTATTATGGGGCAGTGTGTAGATCTGACCATTCTGTGGCAGTGAGTAGATCTGGTCATTCTGCAGCAGTGTGAGGTAAATTGCTCCAAAGGGAAAAAGAACTATGGCTGCCACAAAAATCAATTCTGATGTCTGATTTGACATTCTCAACTCATAGTCTCTGGAGTGAAAAGAGGATTGTGCTTGTTTGTTTGTTTTTGTTTGCTTGTTTGTTTGTTTGCTTGCTTGTTTGTTTGTTTGTTTGTTTGTTTGTTTGTTGTTTGTTCGTTTTAGCTCAAGCTGCATCACAGGCTGTTTATGTTTATGTTTTCAAATTCTTGGTGAGAATGTTCCTGTCTCATTCCAGTCCTCTTTGGTGTGGACCAGCACCATAGTAGACTTCTCAGATGGCGACACCTGGAGAGTAGAGCTGAGATACAGGTCAGACCCCCCTGTTCAGATCCGCTGGTTGGTCACGCTACAGACAGATGGCTGGAGAAACTACATACAGAACACAAAACCCACCTGGCTGACTCAAGTCGCACGTGAGTCAGCCTCACTTCACTTGCTTGCTGATTTGCATTCAAGCCTCTGTCTGTCACTTTTGGCATTCTCAAGTCAAATTTTACACAAATGGTACATCATTTAGTCAACATAATTATTGTTTGCTTTTGTTGAAGGAGGTTATTTCCTTGTTAAGTGTCAACAGATGGAAAACAAGATGTTGTTTTTTGACAAACTCTGAGTCAAGAAGATGTGGACTCATCAAGGCAAGAAAACTTGTTGTGTGTATTCTTCAGGTTTACCAGGATTCACTGAAACAACACATAAAGAGCTGGATGGAACCACTGTGAGCACACTGGAGTTGAGAAGGGATGCACCACTGAGCACAATGCATGGCTCCCGTCTGCAGTTTAGAGTCTACAGCCCTGATGGCTCTATCTTTTTTGGTGAAGCTTTGCCTGCGCGAATCTTTGCTGAGAGGGATTCAGCTATGCAATCAGGTTCAGACAGGCAGGATTTCCATCTTGATCTGATTTCTGTGTATCAGGGTTTTCCAGCTGTGGCTCACTTGTCTCCTTCTGATGATCTGGTGCTGGATGCAGTTTTCGTGTTTCACAAGCCTCAAAACGAAATCACTCGCAGAATTTACTGCTACAAAAAGAGAGGAGGTGGGGACAGAAAAGATAGAGAATATATTAATCTTGATTCTTCAGTGGTTGTCAATAGAACCACCACAGAAACAGGGGATCTGCATGTTTCTCTTTCTCTGACTGTCTCAGGCTCTAGCCCTACTGATGAAGGTCTCTACAAATGTGAAGCAGGCTATTCTCTTGTTATTTCTACACTTGTTCTCCTGGAGAGTTCTACCACTTTCCTCCCACCGGATCATGACTACATTGATATGCAGGTGGCTTTGGTGCTTCGGGATGGGTATGCCAAACAAGGGGCTCCCAATGCAATCACTTGCATGAGAATCTCTTCTGTCCCTGGCCTCCCCACTCTGAGTTTGAATGGAACTCAGATCCAGTTGGAACCCAGTGACATGATACTGGAAGGAGCTGAAAACTACTACCAACAGTGGATCATCTACAATATTCCATCAATGGACCCAGATACCTCTGGAAACTACACTTGTGGCAGTGAGAATGGTTCTGCTTCAAAATCTGAGATGGTTGTTGCAATAACAGAGGAAGAGTATGTTGAGTTGCATGGACTTGACAAATGAAGATTAACTTTTCATGTCCAAGTGGTTTGTGACTGAGTGAGTTTCAAAGGTCACTCAGATCCATTTGGAGCAGACTCCCATGACAATGAGTGTGTGTGAAAACAAACAACTGACAACCTGGGTTGTAGCCTGAATAATAAAGTCACAGAAGCTATCACTGTATTTGTGTCACATTTTGTGTTGAATGTGTTACACAGTCAAATGGCCACCAACTTCAGACTGTGTAAATTCAGGATGTCACCAAATCCTCATACCTGAAAAGACATCTCTTTTAAACAGACAGATCCTTCAGCATCACAAACAAAGTGTTTTGTGTCCTCAAGGTAATTCACAAACTGAACACAACTCTGAATGAGTGTTTTGCTTCTTGTAGGAAGAGGTCCCAGCAATTCAGGGTGTTTCTGAAAGAATTTTGCTTGGTGCCAACTCAACAACAGGTGTCATTGCTGGCAAAGAGAATTTCCAATGTGTGCTGTTTTTCTCTGAAACAAACTTGGACTTTTGTGCACATGAAAGCAGACTCTAACAACCAGAGTCATGTCTGTGATTTTCATGCACAAAAACTAGACAAATGTAACAGGTCCAAATGAGTGTTTTGCATTGATACTTTTTCTTTTTCTCTTGTTTCTTGGTTTTTATCAGGGTTGTCATAGTCAGTTACAATTCTGTACTCAACTCATTTCTTTCCTGATTGGTTGAGGGTCGTCACATGACCTTGAGTTACTCATGGGGGTATGAAATGCACTACTCAGTGTGAGCACAGTGCGTCTGGTCTTATTTGTCAGTCAGTCTGTTCACTATGTTTGTTCATGTTCGTGAATAAAACCGGATCGCAAACCGTCAGCAATGAGTTGGTTATGACTCCACCGCGGTTCGTAGTAAGGGTTTGATTCGCCGATGCGAGTGTGTAACACAAACAGTGGAATCCTCACGTGGGTGTCATTGTGCTGGCTGGGCTTATGAGCTATGGCTTCACCTGCAGCCACAGTGCTCCATCACACATGGAGCCAGCCCACACAGCTCACACAGGGACACAATGGCTGTTGTGTGCAGGCCCAGCCCACACAGCTCACACAGCCCTGGACACAATGCCTGTTGTGTGCAGACCCAACCCACACAGCTCAGGCTCCATCATACAGGGACACAATGCCTGTTGTGTGCAGACCCAGCCCACACAGCTCACATAGGGACACAATAGCTGTTGTGTGCAGACCCAACCGACACAGCTCACACAGGGACACAATGGCTGTTGTGTGCAGACCCAACCCACACAGCTCACACAGGGACACAATAGCTGTTGTGTGCAGAGCCAGCCCACACAGCTCACACAGGGACACAATAGCTGTTGTGCGCAGACCCAGCCCACACAGCTCACACAGGGACACAATAGCTGTTGTGTGCAGACCCAGCCCACACAGCTCACACAGGGACACAATGGCTGTTGTGTGCAGGCCCCGCCCACACAGCTCATGCTCCATCACTCTTGGACCCAGCCCACACAGCTCACACATGGACACAATGC
>JAAUXT010095560.1_pt1 | contig 24462 bp, 25 predicted proteins | sample 7278171 | NCBI WGS metagenome assembly JAAUXT01 (sample SAMN14350112, study PRJNA611818) | marine sediment metagenome | isolation source: surface marine sediment (1.8m) | place: French Polynesia: Moorea | collected 2018-08
AGCTGGGCACATGACCCAGACTGCCAACACACAAGAGCTTGTGACACCATAGAGGAAGGTAGCCTAAACCACTGAGCTCCAACTCATACTCTACAATAAACTATACTACAACATCACTACTGGGCCTTCGATCATATATATAACACAAGTCACAAAGACAACTGAAAAGACAGTGCTCGAAACAGCCATGCAGAGTCTGAGGTAAGCAGGCGTCTTGATTCTCACCCAAACCCTTGCCCTCTGATGAATGTGGTCACTCCAGACTCTCCAGTATCCAGACTCCAAGGACAGTCCTGGTGCTCCATTCCTCTCTGAAATAGAAATCAAAGAAAGAGAATTTGTGTTCAAAGTCACAGTCGCTCATTGCCCACTCAAATTTCTGTGGAGTATAATTTGCAGTCCAGTCTGACCCGATCTAACAGCCTGTGGACATCAAGCATCGATGACTCGATGACGATGTTTTGAGCCAATCAGGTGTCAGGAAGTTCAAAAAACTTCAGCAGCTCTGATGAAGCCTGATTTCTGTTTGCCAGCACTTTTGCACGAGTTTATCCTGAGGACAGGTGAGCCTCTGTTGTGCTCTGGCAGTGACTAGTATGGGGCTTTATATCCTGGCACGGTTACGTGACTCCAGGTTTTCTGGGAGGGCAAATTTGACAGTCTTTCACCATGTGGAGTACCAGTGAGACACGAACTCAGGCCTCCCTGATCAGTAGGTTCGTGGAATGCAACGGTCCAAACTGCAGGGTGGCAACAAAACAGCAGACCCACAGAAAGATGTTTCTCTGCTCAACTGGCCCTTTTGAAGACAGTTGATGGAATTTGAAGGAGGAATTGGATCAGTGATATGTGAGATGACGTGGGGGTCACTGCGTGTGTGTGTGTGTGTGTGTGTGTGTGTGTGTGTGTGTGTGTGTGAAGAGCCAGCCTTTCTTGGTCTGCATGAGGATTCGTGGAGCCTTGAAAGTTCCATCCCGTTCAAAGCACGGAATGTACCGCAGAACACAAAGAACGATGAACGATGGAGCACCTCAGGGTATTTCAGGCCTCACAAGCCTTCAGCCGCATCCAGACTTCGATGACCTGGATGAGAATGTAGCCTGCAGCAGACTGCAGGTCTGAGGCGGCCTTTGAACTTCTAGCTCCGGAGGAAAGGCCTTCAAACATCCCCTGCACGTTTCAGCGTGTGACGAAAGTCCGACTCAACCGCCCTCGGGCGCGACCTGATTTAAAACTTAGATGTTGATCCTGGCCAAAGGACACAAATCGAAACAAAACAAAACCACCCAGAATTCTTGAGAAGAAATGTGTTGAGCATGCTTTCATAAGAATCACATTTGGTATGTGTCGTTTTCACCCGATCGTGGTTGGGGACCCCCACATTCATGGGCGTCGTTGGAGTCGTGGCCTGAGATTCGTCAGCATTTCAAAACAAATGGTGTTCAGGCATTCTTCAATCAGATTTGGCGAGCAGCGCTATTTTCCTCCCACGACTCAAGCAGTGAATAATGCCTAATAAACTCTGTTGAAAGCTGGCTTTGTTGCTGGGGGCAGAACATCGAGTGATCCAGTGATGGAAGGGACAACACCTCGCCTGACCTCCTTATCCTTTCATCTGCCGACTCGAATTATTCCCTCCAACTACGTCCAAATTGAGACCGATCGTTAGGTCCACTTCGTCTGAAAGTGACACAACTCGTGATGTGATCACTCAAGGCAGTATTTGTAGCAGGATCGAAGGACTGCAGCCTTCAAAAACCTCACGTTGTCATGATGCTGTTGCTTTGGGTCAAATGTTGTCGTGTCCACTTGGTATATTGTGGCAGGTTTTGCCTCGACCACCTGTGCCTTGTATTCTGTCACCATTGACCCTCAGCATTCACACTTCTCACCTGTTCAATGATTCTACATGTGCTGCATTTTGTGCCGCAAAAGGCTCCAAATTATAGACTGAGGACTGCCTATAACTGGAGGGCGTGAAATTAGAGACACAGCCAATACTTTTCACTGACAAGTTACTTTTTCTCTGTGTTTTTAACAGGTTTGCCTCCGGTGGTGTTGGTGTCAGTAGGAGCTTAGAGTGAGAGAGGATTGGATTGGAAGACGAAGAGGAGAGGAAAAGGGGGCCCTGGATTGACATCAAGACGGCAGCACGCCACTCGCCTCCTGGCCTGGCCGCGGCCTCTGAGTTGGTGCAGGGCGTCCGCGGGGGCCGAGCTGCCTCCATTTCGACCCCGTCCCCCAATCTGTCGCCAACCATGTCCTCGCCCGTCGCCTCGCCTTCCTCGATGCCCGTAAACAACCATTTCACCAAGATCTCGGGGGTTCCGTGCCCTGCGACCCCGACCCGCTACACCGCACCTGTACACATCGACGTCGGAGGCACCATCTACACATCGTCCCTCGAGACACTCACTAAGTAAGTATGCCCGCAGACAAAAAACTTCCCACCCTAATCTAATCTTCTCGAAAAATCCGCCAGGAACTTGTCGGATTGAGTGAGCAAAAACTAGTGTAAAATGAGCACAAAGCAAGAAAAAAGGACCCTTGTCGTGGCACCATCGTGCATAAGGTACGGAAAGCATGATATCCATCACAGCCTGCTTTCTGTGGCCGCCGGACATTTTCGCTCGCTTCAACTGACGCGGTTTTTCACAACCGATATTCTGTGCATTTTCCGACTCGATAAAGCTGAGAACAGTGAGCTCTTCAGTATTCGGTGCACATTCATGTCCTCTCACTTCTCGTTTTTGGTTTACCAAATCCAAAACAGCCACTCAGTGACAGTTCTTGCACATCTTCAGTGCATGTGGCGTTCGTCATACACAGGAGTTCCTGCGGTACACTAATCTTGCCTTTGCCCGGAGGCCGTTTTCTGCCATCTAATTACAATCCCGGGTTGTATTTGCGTGTAAAATGAGCCTGAGATTACCACGGATGCTGAAAAGAAGTGGCTAACCTGTGATCTTGGTGGAGATTATGATGTTCCTTCTGGTTCAAAAGATTTTTGATTTCAGCTGCAATGCGACCATCTGGTCCATTTATCAGAAAAGCTGCTCAGAAGTCCAAATTGCATTGAATCAAGTGTCTTCAGCCTTTCTCTGTAAAACTCGAGCTTTGTGGGCGGAATTCAGGACAGAATGGTTCCACGGGTCACTTTGCGTTTCGTGATACACGATGCTTGAAACTTTTGATCACCCCACGGCACTTAATTGTTGTGATCACACAAAATTGAAGGAAAAGTCCAATGGATTGCTTTCGTGTAAAAATACCCAATATCTTCAAGTGACGAACAATATTCAGCTGTGCAAAAAAGGAGCCTCGTGTGACAAATATTATTCAATGTTGTTGTTGAGACGAGCGTTGCATCCAACCCCATGGATAGGGCGCCTGAAGGCACCAAATTGGGAGTAGCATTATTAAATAAAAATGTAGGAAGAACAAAGGCCATCTGAGACTTAAAATGCCCTGCTTTCAAAACGAACTGTATTTAGCCGGAGGGCAAGTTTGGCGTGAGACCAAGGAATTCCAACAATACAGCCCTGTATTCCTTGCAGTAGAATGCACTTATAAAATAGAATGAACAATGTCGATGTAAAGAGGAGAGAAAACTAATACTTATGGAAGAAATCGCAGCCTTGGGCAACATTGCAAATGAAAAAAAAATTATTTTGCCTCGAGCAAAATCAATTAACATGATAATGTACGAATAACTTCTCAAATTTCAGGTATCCCGAGTCCAAACTGGCACGAATGTTTAATGGCAGTATCCCGATCATATTAGACAGCCTGAAACAACATTACTTCATTGACCGCGATGGAAAGATGTTCCGGCACATTCTGAATTTTCTGCGGTTGGGCGAGGTGTCGCTTCCAGACACATTCAGCGAATGGGAGCTTCTCATGGAGGAGGCACGATTCTACGACATCCCGGCCATGGCCAAGTGTGTAGAGCAGATGCGACGAGAGCGCAAAGAGCAGGAGCTGCAGAGAGCCCAGCAGCAGGGACCCTCCAACACGGCCGTGGCCACTATCGGCAGTTCGACGGGCTCGAATGGTGAGAACGGGTTCATTGACTGCGTTGCGATCCACATAAGTCCCGACCTGGGCGAGAGAATCAGTCTGAGCGCGGACCGCACCCTGCTGGAGGAAGTGTTCCCAGAGCTCAACTCGGCTCTCATGGACGGTCGCAACTCGGGCTGGAACATGGACAACCGCTACGTGATTCGCTTCCCGCTGAACGGATTCTGCAAGCTCAACTCCGTGCAAGTTTTCCAGAGGTTCCTCAATCACGGCTTCAAAATCGTAGCCTCCAATGGTGGAGGCGTGGAGGGTCAGCAATTCTCCGAGTACCTTCTCTGCAAGAAAACCAACCAATTCCCTTAGAACCTGACAAACAAGAACACAAAGTTTCACGTGAATGGTGCAGATAAGGGGTGTCATAACCTCGATGTGGCTCCATTCACTATTTCTCGAAAGAGGGGTAATGACTTTGCCCGAGGTGGTGCAAGAAACCCCAACGAAGCTTCAGGCCAAATGCTGTTGACTATCGGGAAAGATATGTATTAAGTACAGATCGACAGAGCTATTGTCCAGTGAAAAATGGGGGGTTCTCTTCTCTGTCCCGATCCCCCGCTCTGCCTGGGGCTACGCCATTACTAGTTTTTATCTGGCGCCGCTTTGAGTTGGGGCACTCTTCTAATGAAAGAAATCCTCCAAAGCTATGTGGCAAATCTCGCCCTGGGCTGTGTGACGTTGTGTATGTAGAGAATTGTGCAGAGACTATCTGAATACAAAACAAAGATTATTACTTTTTTCTTACAATTTTGGGTTGAACTTCTGATGTTTTGGGTGTTTTTCCCACGAAGTAACGAGTGGCGTGAACCGAAACACATGTATCATTTTTGTGTGAAACATCTGCTTGCGTGGATGTATTCAAAGTCGTTTTGCGACAGGTTCAAGTAAAATCTTGAGATGACGCGACAGAAGCAGAATGAAACTGAGAACAGCCCGGAAAAAGAACATTTCCCGTTGTCACTGTGTCACCTTTTGTGGAATCGAAACGCAAAAGTTTGCTTGCCAAAAGCACCTTGAACAGCTGTTGCTCTCCCATGTATCCACGGGTGAATACGGTACACCTGAACATGTTACGAATTTCATTGTGCGAGCATTTCAGTCCTTTGAATACGTCTTATCTGAACTGACCTCTCTGGACCAGTGTTGGGCACAGCAACAAAATTTTGCAATCCAAATCTGCTGTGTTCAGAACAAATGTTCGCAAAACGCAAGAGAGTTGCAAACTGGAAATTCAGTTATCACCTCTGCATGGTGTTCGAGTCTTTGCGTTGCGTTTTTGTGTTCCGGTTTGTTCGACAAAACGACAGGTTTTGTCTTTTTTTTGAGGAGACGCACGTTTGCGAAAATGTTGTAGTCAGCCACATGTAGTCCCGACAGCTATGGCGCAGTGTCCGTAGATCTTCGCTGCATTCTTCACATTGTGCAATAATTTTTTGAAGCCAGCAAACGAATGGCCGATTGTGCACACCCGAGCTTCGATCGGGTGTCAAAGTCAGTTGCTGCGTCAAGTGTAAAATTTCACTTGTACTTTACTGGTATACATCTTGTTTCTACCGACTGGACTGTAAAGCTTACAAACTTTTGATTCATTATTTTATTGTGAAGTTGTGAAGTGTGTGAAATAAAATAATCCTTGCATATGCAGCTGAAGAAAAAACTGCAACTGTCGCGAGGTTGTGTTCTTTCTTTGGATCAAGACAGAATGACCAGGGTCTGAGAAAAGTCACAAGTGCACTGTACTCGTGTTGCACGATACATTATTTGGCAGATTTTCTGAGGCTTGGTTTTAGTATGTAGATTTGCTGGCAGCCTGGCGGTAACAAAAGCAAAAGCTTCGCCTGCAGGTATACTGTCAAAACTCTGAAGTTGTATGTATACTTCTGGAGGTAATGCAAAGATCTGAAAAGACGCCGAAATTTAATCAAGTATAGAAGCTCCATTTGGCTATATTGACGCAATTCGTAGCCGGCAGGCAAGGTGAACTCTAGACATTGTCACTAACAGTGGCTTCAGGCCCTGTGCTTTGTACAGAGCTTCGCACAAATTTGTAGCAATCCCTTCAAGAAAAATCGATCAGTGAGGTTTTTCGTTTGGTTGTGCACAAGATCCCAAGAATCAGGCGATTGAGAAATTACAATTGTACATCCTGGCAATTGAGAGACCAGAGATAATCTGCCTGGTAACCTTCGATATCAAAGGATTTTCAAGTTGACTGAGACACGAGGTTGAACACTTCCCAAAGACAAACGACTGGAGCACACCAGTGTTTTCTTTGCGGTTTCAGAGAAATTTGCACACTGCAACAAAGTGTAGGGTGAACAGAAACAATATTTTGAAGCTGTTATCGTTTGTCAAATGATGGAAGAACATTTATCCCTTTTTGGCAAATGTTCTCCACCTGGAGATCAGGATGTTCTTCACTATTGGGAAATGTCTCTATCATCACAAATAAGATCCTCAATGACAAGGCGCGAATTTCCGATCACAAGCATTTCTGAAATGGAATCTCACGCACATTTTTTCAATACGTTTCTGCTCCAACCCTGACGAGACAAGCACACAGAATTCTCGACAGTTTGTGTGTTAATTTTGTTTATTTGTCAACCAAAATTCCTTCAAATAAATAAGCCTGGCCAACTGTTTCAATTCGTCATTCAGCATGTCACAAAAATGCAGAATATCAACCGAGTTTCAGAATCGCCACACTCCGCTCACAATGGAAGATGACACCAGAACATTTGAATTTGCAGATGGTCGCAGACTACGAATCTCTGCAAAATCTCGCAAATATTAAGCGACTGCAATTTTACGCCTTGTTTCAGTTCACCAGACACGATTTGCTGAGAAGGGGTGACGTGACAGAACAGGATCTGTTACGAGCAGTCGAAGTCTGTCCGAACAGCAGAGTGTGACGGTCAGTCAATTCCAACTTGCACAAAAGATCTCAAAGTGTGCCAACTCTTCACCAAGCAAATGCAAAGCAACCACCTGGCATCAGAGACATATCACAGTCATTCATCCATTGAGCGCAACTCTCCACAGCATGGCAGGCACCATCAATGGAATTGACAAGACGCGCAAGTCCCCATCTTCGGTGTTCGCGGCTGATTGCCCAGCAAGAGGCCACAAACACAACGCAAGTTCCACACACCACACACGATTCGATTGATCATTCCACAAGATTACGACATGACGACTAGGAACAAGTTGACCCTGTTGTTGTCGAGTTCAACCGAGCAGCTGAACTTTTTTTCAGTGAAAATTATCGACTGCATCGAGTGGTCACTCGGAGGGTGAATGTTGTTCAGTCGACTAACTGGAGAAGGGCCAGGTCAACTCGCAATTTCTGGAATCACTGCTTTTCTCAGTCGAAACTTTTGCACAAAGTTGTGACCACGTTTACTCTGCAAGGGTCTTTTTATTTTCAAAGTGGCAATGAAAAAAAGTTTTGTTCTCAAGTGACTGTTCGTTTGACAAACAATCGGCTCGGTGTTGTCACGTTTTCTCTTTCAATGGACGTTTCTCCAAAGCAGCGGTCCCCTCACATCAACCACGTTAGTTACAAGTGCAGCCTTACCGGTAATTCCAAAACGTGTCCTTTCAACCAAAAATGTGCAGAGTTTTTAGCTGCATCAAACATCAACGAGCAGTGTTCACTTGATGAAAACCGCATCGTCCAAAGGTGAACTCATTTCGACCATGTCTTGCTTACTAAAGTTGCTGATTCAGCAGACGATGGTCTGGAGCAGGTCAATGAGACAACAAAACATTCACATGTCAATCAAATGCGTACAAAAATACATCGCTCAAGAGAGACGTTAAGCGCCGCCATTCCCCTCCGCAACAAGGGAACCGTGGGTGTTCACCTGCTGCAGGCTCCGTCAACACAACCTGGTGCTTATGGTTTCACTTGAGCAATGTAGATCTAAACACCAGTCACTTCAGCACCTGTAGAATAAGGCCTCAGTCCAAAGGTAGCTTCCCGCAAATCCAACGACCGACAAAGTTCGTGTATCCACTACACCTTGGTACGTGTTTTGCCCTTTCTCATGATGGTCCCTGTTCTACAATCCCGCAGCAGTCTCTCCGCTTATTGCCTTCAAATCACAGTCTCGTCTTCATGTTGCTTCCGCAGCGAAGTTGGTGGTGTTGGAACTTTCGTCACACACAATTTCAATTTCCGATGGTCTTCAGTCGTGACGTCAGAAGCTGCATTGCGTTGATGTTGACTAGGACCTGGCTGCTGCCTGCAAGAGAATCATTACCTTTCGGATATTTTTTCCCAGCCCAGCTGTAAACGGCTAACTGCCTCAGCGGCGCATCACACTTGAAACGCAAACGCTGCACACTTGACGTTGGTAAATGGCTTTAGAAACGCCGACACACGTACACTCCTGTTGTTGGCAGTGCTTTTCCTGTCGATCCCGGCTGCTTCGTAGTTGTACTCGTAATCGACCCAGCCCTTGTTCCGGCCGCCTCCACCTCCTCGGCCGCCGCCGCCTCCACCGCCCCGGCCTCCATCCCGGCCTGAAGCAAGGTGACGTTTTCCAACAAGTTCAAATATTGGCAGAGTTTTGCCGAAGTTTCAGCGTACCATGCGTCTTGAAGTCCGCACGCCAATCACAAAGCTGACACATTGATAATTCCGACAGCGTGTGCACTGACCTCTTCCCATGCCTCCACGGCCGCCCCGCATCTGTCCGCCGCCGCCGCCGCCCCTGTAGCCGCCTCGGCTCCTGTAGCCGCCCCGGCCGCGGTAGTTTCGCCGGTAATTGGCTGCCACTCCGAACGTCTCCTGGTTCATCTTGCGCTCCTCACGCCAGTTCGGCCTCGAGCCGCCACTGCACAACGATGGCGAAAGTCAGTCACACTGGGCAATCACACATTGGAACCTGCCAAAATACTCCCACCCCCAATGCACTGACAGTGGCAAATGGACCAGTTCCTGGACCCGGCAAAAATTACGGACAAAAGCGAGGACAACTTTGACATCCGATTTGTCTCAAGAGGTGCTCTCACCTCTTGGCACGTTCCGTGGCTTCACAACTGATGTTGTCGAAGAACGATTTAGTCTTGTCGTAAAAGTTGGCAGGAGGCTCATCCTCGACTTCCTCTTCTCCACCCGATCCCTCTGCCTCTTTCTTGTCACCATTTACAACTTTGTCGTCTGCAAAAGAACAAACACAAGGGCTTGGAAAAGATCGGTCTGAACTCGAGAGAATTCGCTTCAAAGGCGGACATGAAACAAAGCAAAATCACCTTTGACAGTCAGTTTCTTCAAGTCTTCAATGATGTTGTCTTTGTCAAATTTGGCATTCATGCTTTCGAAATCAAAATCTTCGTCAAATTTGAGTGGCTCCTTTGGTGGTCTGTTCACAGGTCGTCCTCTGTTGCCTCCACCCACGCCTCCGCGTGGCCCGCGGTTGAATCCACGATCGCGGTTGCCACTCCCTCCTGAAGAGACAAATCATTAAGTTTCTTCTGTCGGCAGAGTTCAACTTGAAACTTCTTGTCAGCGAGCAACTTAATTTAACGAACCAAACGTGCACACCTCTGAACGCTCCTCCTCCCCCGCCGCCGATACCGCCACTGCTGCCACCACTTCCCTGGCGCCTCTGCTGCTGCTGCTGGAACTGGCCGCCACCGCCGCGGCCTCGGAAGACCCTCCCTCCGTCGTGCCTGCCCGAGTCGACTACTTGGTTGTACTGTCTGCCACCACCCCTCTGCTCGCCGTCCCCGCTGCGATGCTGCCGCTGATTCCCATGGTGTTCCACCGGAGGGGTTCGCCTGTTTGGAGGTGGAGTACTTCCTTGAGATCCTGCAACAGAAGCGAGTTTCAAAACACAGCCCAACTACTGTGCAGAATTTACTCTCTTGTTTTCGCAATCGATGCACCTCCACCAAACTTTGAAAGTTATTCACCTACAAAATAAATGTAAACGTCAGTCGGGAAGCAGCACCTCGGCCACAAGAATCGGGCAGAAACGAGAGTGTCACCCTGACACCAGTGACCCCGTTCACCGCTCGCTCTCACAGACAGACATACAGACAACTGTCTCCAAAACTGTACAAAGACGTCAAAACATCAAACACATCCTTATCGACTATCTGGGCACTGTTTGAGCCGGAGAGGTGTCACCATGCAGCTGGAACTTTTCAGCTCGCGCAAAGGACTGGAGAGGCCACGTGGAAATTTGAAATGACACGTAGAACAATCAAGTGTCATTCAGAACACCCCGCCCCCGATTATTTGTTATAAACTTCATTCTAGAGATGAATTTGTCACACGCCTTAGTGGTTTACATCCCATGATTCAAAAGCGATGACCAGATATACTACTTGACACACGTCTGCAGTTGAAGTGGTGAGGAAATGAATAGTGAGGAGCGACAATCTTCAACTGAATTTACAGACCACCTTCCAAACTAACAAGTCTACAACATTCCCCTCTCGAACTTGTGTCTTACAACGTACTGTGGGGCGTTAGACTTCAAACGATGCGCAGACACCAGGGCCGATTTATTAACTTGCATAACTTGTCACTGGTGAGACAAACATCCACTGGTTGTGGCAAGGTGTGAAGTGCGGAGAACAGGCACCATGATCACCAACATAAAAGCGTGTAGAAAGCCCTGGTAAGAGGCAGCAAATTACCAGGTTGTTTAAGCGGGCGAGAATTGACAGTCTGCACACCTGCATCCACAGTGGGAGACTTTCTCTGCAAAACCGGTGGCGGCGTACTATGGAGACCTACAACACCACAGACGAACGTATCCGTTCACGAACGCACTCTCTGGTTGATTTTTCAACACCCCCACCGAGAAGAAAAATTTCCCCTGGCATGGTGTTGTTTCACAAGGCTCACGTTGCCTTTGGGGTGGGCATCAACGCTTTCAAAGTCTGCACAAAAACACGTCAAGCGATCATCAGGTTCAGCAGCTGGGGCAGGCCGCACACACAAAAACATTCGTTTGTTGAGAAAAAATCATTCCTCCACAAATCTTCGTGTTACTTCGTGAGAAACCACCAGTTCCTCCAATATGAAAGTATCATGTGTTACCTGTCGTCACAAGCGGCACTTACCGGGAGGTGGCGGTGCAGGAGCAGCGTTGAAGTGCTGCTGCTGTGGCGGCACGCCGGGCGCCAAAGGCTGCCCGTACCCTTGATACCCTCCGAAGGGCGTGTATTGACCGGACACAGCTCCGGAGAAGGTCGGCGGCGCAGCCTGTGGAGCCGTTGGTGGGGCGCTCGACTGCGACGACTGAAAACATGTGGAAATTGCGAGCATTTCAGTGAAAGCATTGTCACTGCGGTGTCTGAAAGCAGCACAATCGCAACCCCTCGCAAGAATGCACGTTTGTCTCTGTGCCTGTCCCGATGCAGAGAGCAGGGCAACCAGGCTTCCAAACACAGCAAGAATAAAACAGCGTTGAACGCGAACCACCACCCCACCACACTTCGGTGGCAAAAGTTTGTGCTCTGGATGGCTCGGGAAGGGGTGGAGTCGCCCCCCTCCTTTCCCATCACTCAAGTTGGCCTGAGGAGACGCAATGGCCAGAACACTTTCACTGCCCTGCCCAGTCCACATGTTGAACCTCACAGGAGGCTGTTCTGGACCCACCACCAGAGGCTTCTTGAATGCTGGGAGCACGAACCTTGATGATGGCGGGATCCTGAGGAAGGTTGGACTGCGGCAGCGTCGGCTGCGGTTTAGGAGGCTCGCAGACATGAATATCCTTGATATCGCTCCCCCTGAAGATGATGTACTCGAACACTTCATCTCTCGGAGCTACTGGTCGATCTGTTGGTCGATCCTCAGTTCCAAATGAGCGGACTGCAAACAGAGGATGAACATGTCACGCTGTTTTGGAAAGGCGTCTCCGTTTTCGGAAGCTGCTTACGACGTACGAGGGGGCCTTCTTTTCTGGCGAGAAATGTTGACGGCATTTGACATGTTTGTTGACTGTTTTTGTCATGTCACCTTTTGTTTCACCTTTTGTTCCATGTGCTCGCATAAAAGAATTTGTGTCAAATACCTTCATCATGATCAGTAGCATTTCTCGCCAGAAAAGAAGGCCCCCCTCGTACAACTGCTGAATGGGTTTGACCGACTTTCTCCCCTTCAAATTAGTCGACATTCGAATCAGCAGTTTGTTCTCAGGTGCTTTGCTAATTTGGAGTGCGCGAGGCGACTTCCACAACACTACGTAAGTTGAGTCCTTGGCAATGCCTGGTTTTCGCTTCAAGAGGAAGTCGGCAAGCATTCGCCTGTCGGCAAGCATTCGCCTGAAGTCTGCACACAAAATCGAGCCTGTGTGAGCCGCTCAGTCCCTGAACATGACCACTCTCACATATTTGCGCAAATCGATCTCATGGCTCCGGCGACAAGAGGTTCAGTTTCATTCGTCGTCATTGTTTTCGAGCTTCTTCAGAACACCGCCATTGAAAATTGCTCTCCGGTTTTCTCGAAATTATCAGGGCGACAGTTCGCTTGGAACAGGCTTCCTCTGCTGAGGCGCGCACAAAACACAACGCAGAGCAGCATAAAATTTGGGGCAAATATTCTCTTGGAATAGTTTTCCCGAAAGCATCCCGCAAACTGGAAAAGTTTACGTTTGGGAGTGGACATCATTTGACAAGACCCAATAGATTGTTGCAAAGTTCGGTCTTTTCAACATGACAAGCACCACTCACCTTTAGCTAAAGCGACAGTTGACTCATTGGGGTCAATGGTGTACAATATGCCTTCGTATCGGATCTCAGCCTTGCTGATGAGGCTGATCTTGGACCCCAGATACGGGGGCCGGTCTGCACTCATCTTCTTTCAACCCCTGGACGGGGAATAGAATTCTTGAAACGTTCCTCGAAGGAACAAAACCTGTTCAATTTACTGTCTGTAGTAGTCTTCAACACCTAGTCCTTTAACCTGTGATCTTTTTAATGCTTTGAAATGATATTTCTTTGCGATTGCACCAGATTTATTTTTATTTCCAAGCTGATTCGCAAACAAATGGCCGAAACACACTCGCTTTTTGGTAGGCTGTAAAGCGGTCACCGCACAAGAACTGCTGAACGCATCTTGACTACTTGTAAACGGTTCAACTGAGGCGCGACCAGCATTGCATGACGCGCAGTCCAAAATCGAATCACCAATAAATTAAAGGCCGACAGTTCGTATAGAAAATAGTCATCGTTGCAAGATGAAATTCTTCAGAATATGTGGGTGAAATGAATAACTCTTTGCATCCGTAACAAAACCAACAACAAACATGACAAATAAAAAATTTGTCTCAAAATTTTACTCTGGTTCTTTTATTCTTTTTCTTCTGATGCTGTCGGTGTTCATGCAGTCGCTGGTGTTCTTGATTTTCTCCTCAATTTGAAATTTGTTTCGTGGTATCATCCCGTTGACCAACGTGCTGTTGATCTGAAAAGAGCAAGGAATCAAATTGGAATTTTTTAGTTTCCATGTGAAAACAGTCGTTTCGGCAAAAGTTACATCATGTCCAAAAATTTGTTCAAACAATGAACAAATAAACGCCAACACAAGTGTCTCCTTTTCTCAGGCAAAGAGAAGAATGATGTCCTTGCATCTTTCTTCTTCTTCTTTGTTGTTGGTGTTTTGTTCTCCTTTTTCTTTTTTTGGTTTGTATTTTCTATTTGTATTTTGACAACTGTCGCAAACAACAAACTTGCGTGGTGGCAGGGAATCAGCCAAAGAAGCAGCGCAACCCTCCAAGCCTATGCTTCCACATTCAAGCTGGCTTATTTCTGTCATATGTCCACGAAAGCGCGTGAAAGTACATGGGAAATCAAATAACATGTATATAATTCACCATTTAGAAAAGCAAATCGTCAAGCCTTGCGGCAGAAAGCAATATTTTTGACGGAGAGTTTTCGAGTTGGAAAAGGCGGCAGGAGTCGCGACACCTACCGGATTCCACATAAACACTTCATTCTACACCAGACATTAGACATGGCGGCCAGCGATCACGAAGCTTTTGAGCACATTCTCACTTCAAACGTAGATGAGAGCGCCATTAGTGCCTTGGTTGGTTCATTGGAGAGTCAGTTAGCATCACCAACTATCAAGGATTCATCTGAGCAAAATTCTAGCCACTCTGGGCTCACAAATCACGTCGAGGACTCTCGAGTGGCACACACTTCAAAAGCAAAAGCAGGTTTGCAGAATGATATAGAAATCAATGCAAATGCACCAAATGGAAGCAATAGTCACCTACCAGAGAGTCAGACAGTCAATTCGAACTCTGTTGCTGCTAGTACTATAACACAGTCCAGTGTTAGTCCGGGTGAACAGGTGTTACCCATTGGGATCAATTCAACATTGAACTCGCTGACTGTGGCCAATGTGAACAACAATTCTCAACCAATTGTAAAGTTCACACCAGCTTCAAACACCAGTGTGAATTCAGTGTTGGGAACGCAACCGGTTTCAAACCAAGTGTTGGTGACAGTTGGATCTACTAACACGGGGACGGTGGTGGCGCCAGCGACGCAGACGGGAGGGGTGACAGTCTCACTGAACTCGAACCTCTCCGAAGTCTCTCTTCCAAACCACAATGCAGTGACGATTTCTGCAGGACAGACGGGCAGCAATGTGGGAACAGTGAGTGCTATTCATAGTCTAGCCAATGTTGCGGCGGCACAGGCGCCGATCAGCATTCCAAACACAAGTTTAGCACTCACGAACAGTGTACCACGGTTAGCGACTGTGCAGCAAACTGTCTCCAGTACAGTGACGATAAACACCAATAATGTGCCCAGACCAAAGGTTGTGATGCAAGGAAAGCCTGCAGGAATCAGGATGGTAGCAGCGCAAAGTACTCCACAGACGGTGATTCCAGTGTCAGTGCCGGTGTCCACAGTGAAATTACCGAATGCAAATCCTGCCAACTCAAATGTGATCACTCTAGCAAACAAGTCTGCCAATGCACAGACAGTGACTGTGGTGCGTCCCGGGGTAACGACGCAGCCTCAATTACACATTGGGAACAGATTACCAGGAGCAGTGGTGGCAGGTCAGACCAAAGTGTTGGCACCACGGACTATAACTACTCCTGTCAGGATAGCACCACAGCAAGTAACCACAAGACCTCAACTCAACACGGTACGTGAACGGGAGCTGGAGCGTGGATTCAAAATCAAAGTGACTTGCGCAAGCAGAAGGCCAAGTATAACCGATGGTCAATTCGCCGCAAATGGAGTGGGCTCTGTTCTGACAGAATGACGAGAGAGTCATTTTACAGCGCCGTGAAAAATTGTCAGCACATCCAGACGTGAAACATGAAGCGCATCCAATTGCCGTGCAGTTCCGTGTGTACAATGCACCTTTGTACCCCAAAAATTGAGCAACAGAAGGGTGTGTGTGGGTTCGAGTTCACCCTTGTTTCATTGGGACCCCAAACACCAGATGTTTGGGGCAAAAGTTGGGGAGTGTGTGTTGTGCACGGGTGCGTGTGAGACACGGAACTGTACGGTATTCCTAAATAGGAAGCCCCCATTGTGAGGGGAATCTCGCGACGCTGTACTTGTGCGGTTCCTTCGCCGTATGGGCCTTCTCGCGTGTTTGCAATCGGTACAGCTTTCTCAGGATTATTTGACGGACTCGAGTTTTTTGTGGAAACAAGAGTGAAAAAGATTTGTCACACTTGAACAGATGAAAGAGCAAGCACATAAAAAGAACACGGTGGTCTCCGTTGTGTTGTGTCGGTTTACAACAGACGTTTTCCTTGAAGATCCAGTTCCCTCCTGGCATCCCTCCGAGCGCGATTCTGATGAGGAATGAAAAGGGGCAGATCGTGCTCGTATCCAACCAGCAGCAGACGTCGCAAGTCGCACAAATCAGCGGGCAGCCAGCCAGAGTGAGTTTCAACTGCAAAACCAGAAGGGCAATCCACGTTACTTTGCAAAACCGCGACAATAAATGGCGCTTGTGGCTTTCAGTTGCATTGCCACGTCCCACTTTCGGAATCGTGAGTTCAGTCGGTCCGACCGCTGCGTGAAACTGGTGTGTGTTCATCTCGTCGTTGACATTGCAGCCGGTCACGGTGCAAACGAGTCAACAGATTGTGGTGCCGCAGCAGCCGGGCGGCGCGATCCGAGCCGCCGCCTCCACCGTGCCGTTGCAGGTAAACTGTCGTTGTGCCACGACAAAACCACTGGTAAAACCCATCTCACAATCAACATGTTGCGCGCGCAAGTGTGTACGTGTGTGTCAAGCGCACTCATGTGTTCATGTGTGCTGCAAGGCCCGTGAGTGCTTGACGCAATGTGACAGTGTCATGTGACAGTGTCTTTCCAATTTATCTGCAAGATGGACTTCATTGGCAAAGGAAAAACTGAGAAAACGAAATTCAGGAATTCGGACCTCCTGCAAGCCTCGTTCAAAATGACGGACTGATTGCAATAGAATTATTTCTGCAATCATGTTTTGATAATCTTCTCTCGCAGGTCAGACAATCAGCGGTCGTGCAGCAGCAGCAGCAACCTGTGGCGACGATAGGTGGCTCCACCACGGTTGTCGGGCAGGTGCGGCCACAGCAAATCATCTCTCAGCAGCCCACGAGAGCTACGGTGCCTGTTGTGCGACCACCCACGTCCCAGGCCACTGCCGGTAAGTGTGCAGAATGAATTTTGTGTTTCCCCATTTTGTCAGGCTTGTCGAAACATTTCACCCAGGTTGCAGTGCGTCACGAATTTTGGAAGGTGTTTTCATTTCAGGGTTTGTTCATGACTTGAACGGCACAATTGTTTCTATTGGTTTTTGCAAATGCTAATTTTCAGGTAACGGTGTTGTTCGATCGTCTCAACCATTGCCCCCTCTTGCTATCAGAATATTTTGGATGACACAACGCAGTTTGCAAGTTTCAAACATAGTTGCAACGAACGTGTTTGCAAACCCTGTCAATCAGAAGACTTCCGACAGTGGGATATTCTTCTTTGTTCTGTCATGTCGATTCTTGGTTTTGACCGCACGGAATCATGCAAACTCCGTTGGAATGGAATGTGTGCAAAACACGAGTATTCTCCCAAACGCTTTGTTGCTGCGTTAACGTTTTGCAGTTGGAATTTGATTCATGTTAAGTTGGCAGGCTAAACGTTCCTTTACTTGAAATTTAGTTGCTAGCTTTTTTGTGTAGCATATTTTTTAACAAGCCAGAATTGCGTTGCTAACATGTGAAGTATGTGTAGTGCAGTCCTCTTGCAGATTTGAGGCAAACTCGAAAACAATTACGTTTATTTGGTCTTCGGGATGGTTTTCCAATTTGGGTCAAGTTCCGGCGACAAAACGAAGGCCCGTTCTGAAGTTGTGACCAGCAGCAAGTTGTCAGAGCGAGAATGTGAAACTGTCGAAGTGACCTAACAGCTGATAGGTGTTTTGACAACTTGCGGGATGTTTGTGTTTCTTGTTACTGCATGATTTTGTAACCTCTTCATTGAAAGGCCACCACCGCGAGGCAGCTGCAGTTACCCATACCACCATGTCTTCACACTTTAACGCGCGACAGGTGCCTCCTCACTCCCAGCACCTGACCCCGCCCGCGCCGCCGCCGCCACCTCTTCCGCGCCAACAGTTTCACAACCAGATGCCGCCCCCTGCGACGGCGGTGCCCACCCCGGCCCGCTCCGCCCCCCTCGGTTATCCGGGCGGCGGACACCCCACGTCCGTGCTCGCGGGCGCGCGACCGCTGCTCAAGGACGGTATGCGCCACGTACAGTGTAGAAGCGCCTCAGACCAGCCGCATCTGCAGCAACCGCAGTACCTGCGTTCTCCCGGCTCGCTGACTTGCGGAGCCCCTGCTGATCCCGCTCCTGCGTCTGTGCCCCACATGAAAGTTATAAATTCCCAAACAAGTCCATTTGGCAAGTAGTATTCTGTCAGTCAGTTATCAGCTATTACTGGCTTCTCTTGTCTGTTTGCTCTGCTTGGCTTTGCTGCATAACTGCTTTTGAGTGTTGTGTTCACTAATTTTGGGCAAATCTACAGCTCGCGTCACAAGGTGCTGGGTACTGTCGGACATTTCTCGCATGCATTTCCAATGTGGATTGTTGGTTGATTGAGCAGGTTAAGTGGCACCATCCTTCTGGTTTCCACGATTGCCACTTGAGAGAAATTGCTGTCTTTGAGGAATAAGGTTGTTTTGTTTTGAAAGTTTGCAGCCGTGCATGCGCTGATAAAGACGGGATACGCTGGCCACTGTTTCGACACATTGTCATGACAAAGATTATTGATTCTGAGTAACCTTTTCAGCATTTTGTCTGCACAAGATAAATGTCCAATCTCTTGCTTGTGATTTAAATCACTCACAGCACTGTCTGATTCACGAATTGATTTCGAAGTTCTAGCTGTAAGCCTGTCTGTACCAAGCACTTCATCGAACATCTACTGACTGGAACGATTTCAAGCAAATTCAACCCGAACTTTCCACTGTGCGCATCGGAGAAACTAACTGAAACATTGGTTCCGTGTCAGCTCTTCTGACAGGCGTGTTTGGCTGGCTTTCTTTCATAAAACAACTTTTCACCACAGGTTCTCAATTCCGGGTTCCACCGCCTGAAGACCCAAGTTGGGACAACGTGAAAAAGTGCAAAAACTTCTTGTCAACGTTGATCAAGCTGGCCTCGAATCAACCAGCAGAGACCGTGAAGAATGTGAAACAGCTCATTCAGGGACTTGTGGTAAGAAAACAACAAGTTGACAAGTCTTAAGCTGAAGATGGTGCTGGCCACACGGTAATATTTTGGGTTGATTCTGGCGTGAGTGATGACTGCGCTTTTTCGCCTTTGTCTCGTGTCCAAGCAAAGAGGAGTGGTTCCGCTCCGACCCAAATGGGGGGACACCCCCCTTGCCCCACAAATAACAATAAAATGTCTTTTTGGTTAGGATTCAAGGATTGATCCTGAAGCATTCACACAGAAACTGCAGCATGAGTTGAAGTCTTCTCCACAGCCATATCTCGTGCCCTTTCTGAAGGTATAACGCAGATGTTTCCACCTTTTCTGATTTGACTGAACTCAACTGCGGCGTCAGCTCAAGTGGGCTTTTGCTGAAGTGTACTTTTCGATTCACAGAAAAGTTTACCGATGCTGCGGGTGTCGCTGTACCGGAGTCAAATGAAGATCGAGGGAGTGAACGCGCCGCCGCGGGAGGTGCTACAGGGCGTTTCGGTCCCAGTCGCGCCGCGCGCCGCCGTCGGCCTCACACCTGGCGTCCGCGCACAGGTAACAGCCGCCCAACAGTTCCCCACAAAACAGCGGGTCCGGTAGTTGGAAAAAGGTACAGTGTTTTGGGAAAGCTGTCGTTGGAAAATACGCAAGGAAAGAACACACAAGGAAAGACCTCCTGATTTCTTTGTTTTTGCACCAGTACAGATTGCCTTCTGTATTTGGCAATCTGCAAAACCAAATAATTGCGGCCAAAAACTGTTTTCCCTCAGCAAGGAGTGCCCAGATCTTTCCAATTTGCATAGAAAGCCATCCATTGCCTGAAAATATTTCAAGATACTTTGTCTTGGAAGTGCCGGCATCTACGTAATTTCTTTGAACCTGTTGTGCTGCAGAAAATCCGCATAGCACGAGACCAACAGTACATCCGATTGGGTTCTACTCTGTATGCGGTACAAAGACGTCGTTCCGTTTCATTGACGCGCACCTTATTGAAGAGTATACCACTGACTAGTTGGTTACACGCACGAGGTTCTTTCCGAAAGTTCTGTCCGTCGTGCCTATTCAGTTGGTATCCACATCAACGGGAGATCTACGCTGGCTCGCACAGTTCAAAATCTACGCTGGCTCGCACAGTTCAAAATCTCAGTCATGGCGTACAACACTTTTGGATGTTACTTCGTCTTGGTATGGTTTCAAGAAAGAGGTCCTTTAGGGAAAAGCAAAATGTTTCAGTGGTGTATTTTTGGCGAGGTCTGTTGTGTTTTGAAGTTGTTTTTTTGTGTTCTTGTTCCTCAGGGAATTGTGGGATGATGCTGTTTCATGTCGATCTGTTTGAGTTTCAGAAAAAAATATTCACACTCGTGCGAGTATTTATGGTGATTGGGAACTGTTCTTGAGTACTGCCGGATATTCGAGACAAGTTCACGTGTTGATTTCTGGTCTTCGTCGGTTTGTGAAGTGCTTTCCAAAACATTTTCACGGATTGGACTGTGATCGCGTTGACTTGTCCCCTCTTGCGTGGTCTTGTCTGTCACAGAGTGCCATGTATTCTGTTATCCGCGCAGGTTCCTGGTGGCATCAAGGTGGTGCGGCCTGTGGCGCCGGGTGCTGTGGCGCAGCGGCCGCCTCTGTCCGTCAGAAAACCAGTGCCTGGAGCGAGACCCGGCATCCACACGTCCCTAGCCGCAGAGGCGAAAGGCACTGCACCACCATCAAGGGAGAAACGCAAGTTCGAATCTCTCAAGTGAGTACCAACTACCGGACACAACAATCGTGCAGTGCTCATAAACACCCGTGTACAAGTCGCACGCAAGAAAAACTTATCCAAGCAGACTTCGATCTTGTCCAGGTCCAATTGTAACAGTGACGATATTGTCAAGCCCCAATTGAAACAGTGACTAACAACGCCATACCCACGTTTTTCGACCCCCCCCCCCCCCAGATTTGGTGCTGTTTGGGCGCTGAAGGGGAGGGGGGAGGTGCGTCGAAAAGACTGGAAGATTCGGCAATCTGTAAACAGTGAGCCTCTTTCACAGGCACTCCTTCCCCCAACACCAACACAAATGTTGTGGGCACACTGAGTCATTCATTTCTTCAAAGTGCGAAAATGTGAAGAACACTTTGTCAGGGATAAAGAACGAGACCCAATGCTTTCTTTTCAAAGCATGCCTCTTCAGTGGATCCCCTTGGCCACAGACAAAACTTGGTCCAAATGCAAACAACTTCAAATACGTTTTCATGTCAAAATTTTCCTCTTCACCCTTCTCCGGGCGGAAAAGTTTTTCACTCGGGTGGGTCCAGGCCAATCTACAATGGTAAAGTGTTCTTATTCGCAGAGATGACGATGACATCAACGACGTGGCGACGATGGGCGGCGTGAACCTGAATGAGGAGTCTCGCAACATCCTCGCGACCAACTCGGAGTTGATGAGCGGCCAGCTGCGCTCCATCAAAGACGAAACCTTCCTCGCCCTGCAGCCGCTGATGGCGAAAATTAACGCTGCAGGTGCAGAACCTCCTCTCATGTGGTGCAAAGTATCAACGAAATGTTCCCTCGTCGAGAAAATGGTGAAGAAAGATTCAAAAGGGAAACGTTTTAACTTGTGTGTGTGCTTGGTATTTTGCAGCGAAAAGTCACGGTTTGGACGATGTTCCTCAGGAGGTAGCCACCCTCATATCGCACGCCACGCAGGAGAGGCTGCGCAACTTCCTCACCAAACTGTCAACGATCGCTGAGCATCGACTCGAAATATACAAGGTGAACCGACTCACTCACCACTGTCATGTCGCAGTTTTGAAAGGTCATAGCAGACGACACACGTCAAGTTTGGTCACACAGTCAGCGATACCAACTCGTTTCCTGTGTCATAATGTTTCGCAGGCGGCTGCCTTGTACTGAGCATTGTTCTGAGCATTGATTCGTCTGAGCAATGACAGAACCAGCCGTGTGGAAGAGTCACATACACTGCGTTGTGCGGCCCATTCCCACCGTCCTCATTTGTCGTTCATTCTTTCAATTGTACCTTGTGTTGCTGTTGGTGCAGAGCGACCAGCGGTACGAGACCGGCGGGGAGGTGAGGGGACAGCTGCGCTTCCTCGAGGAACTCGACAAACTAGAGAAGAAGCGGCACGAAGAGGCGGAAAGAGAAGTCTTACTGCGGGCAGCCAAGGTACGGAAGCTGGAAAGGTCATCGTGTTGTGATCTTCAAGAAACAGACACGTGAGCAACCCAAGTGAGTAATTGGAAGTTTGTCTTGACGATGGCACCTTGTATGTTTCAGAGTCGTTCAAAACACGAAGATCCAGAGCAACTGAAGTTGAAAGAAAAGGCGAAAGCTGTGAGTCGCTTTATCAATTTGTTTCTTGTTCTGTTGCTTTTGCCGCAATCACCGAAAACGATTGGCGACGCTTGAACCTGCAAAACGCCCAACTTAGCAAGCAGCCGTCTTCCAACCCCCTAGCACGGCTGATTTTACGTTGTCACCAATAATTTTTTGCCAGATAGAGCGGAGAACGGAGGTCGAGCCACCTGCACAGCACGCGCTGTTTTATGCTATTTACCATTTGACTTGGTTCTTCAGATGCAACAAATGGAGATGGAAATGGTGCGGCAACATGAGGCCAACCTCACTGCGCTCGCCGCTATTGGAAGAAAGAAGCGCAAACTCGACGACGCGATGCCGGTAACCTGTCGCTATGGATCTTCCTGTCCTTCCAAATTTTCTTGTCACTGCGCACTCTAAAAGCCGAGAAACAATTGTTCTCCAACAGCAATGCAACTCAGTTTGTGAGATTGTTTTCATGAGAAATCTGAATTGTTTCAGGGTGGCGGCAATGCAACCTCTAGTAGTGCAGCTGGTACTGCAACAGCTAGATCCTCAGTGAGTACAGTCATGTTGTTTTTGTCTCACAAATGTGTTGGCGTTTTCACACATGCCGTCGGCGCATGTTGCAGCCACTCTTCTGATGCACATAGACCCGCTACCCCACCCAACCGCACCCCCTGTAACACAGAACTTGAGAAGTTTTGGAAGTTTTCCGCCAGACCAGCTGTTGGAGATTTAGCCTGATGGGAAACCTGCAGATTTGCGTTTTTGTCTGAATTTGTTGTCGAATCGCCAAGGGAACTTGTTTTCAGCTTGTTGAAATGTGCCCAAAAAGATTGTTCTTGAGCTCACATTGTTGCAGGTTTTCTTGTCACTCAAAGCCAATAAACTTGACTCTGTAGGACGACCAGGTTGTGAAAGAAACATTCGCCCAACAGGTCAAAAGTGCAATGTAGAAATCGACACCTTTTTGTCTCGTTGCGTGGCATACTTGACTCTTGTTTTCCATTCTTGCAGCTTCTGCGGCCACGGATCAAACGCGTCAACCTCAGGGACGTTATCTTCTTGTTGGAGCAAGAAAAGGAAACGAGAAAATCTTCCTTGCTTTACAAAGCGCATCTGAAGTAGCATGTATTTTCCAGTAACAAGTCGTCAGGAAGCAAAACTACGCGTTGTGTGGCTGGGTCGACGACCGGTCACATGTTCTGACGCGTGTTAGTTCCACAGGTCAACAACTTTTTTGAAGCTTTAAAAAGCATTTCCAGGCAGCTATTATATTTGTTGTTTCGCATTTGAAGAAACGGAACTGGTGTCGACTGAATCACTGACTGCAAATTTCTGGTCTGACCAGACTAACACATGAATGAGCGAGAGTCTGTGTCGCACGCAGTGTGGATCTCAAATGTTCATCAAGTGTGGGAACAGGTTTTCGGCCTTTGGTGAATTTCAGGAAAGTCTGATCGATTTACAATTCGATTGCTCTACTTTTGCTGGATGGTGTCACGCCAAATGTCTCGAAAATTGTGTGTGTCGTGCCATTGAACATATCAAGGCGTACGAGGGGGGGGGGGACTGATAAACGTCGTTCTGATGTCAGGAATTCTGCCTTCAAATGTGTGATTGAAATGTAAATAGTGTGAAGAACAGAAAGAGGCGTTTTGGTACATCTCTTGTACGAAACGAAAGTTTTATATTTTTATCAGCGCAAAGGTGAATTCGTTTTACGGCCTCGTGAATAGGAAATTACCAAGGAACGGCAACAGGATCCTCGCATGACACATGTGCTCCAATTGAATTCGTAGTGAGTTTGTACAGTTGTAGAAAATTATTTTTTCGTGCGATGTTCAGTCATAAGTGTTCTGGTGACAACCAGAAGCAAGCTCGCAACTTATTGCCTCTCATTGTTTCGTCGAGTTTTGTCAGTTTTACTTCGTTTGAATGACATTTGTTGCGATAAGTTCTTGTTTTGCCATCAGTGTGTTGTTGTCTGTTTTGGTTCGAATTTCCTTGTCCTTGGTACTCGCCGCAATTTCCGAGAGAAGAAAGAACCTGAGTGAAACTGTCTGCAGGTTGTTGTTGGCTGAAATCGACAACGAATTTGCTTTTCAACTATCGTCGTCCGATGACAAAAGAATTCTATGGACGTATTGGCGTGGCTGCGAAGATGGTCCAAACCAGATTTTGTGGGTCTTTTGGCATTAGATCTGTATCGTGCTGATTCGTGTGTGGTGCTGGTCTTCACTCCTTTCGCGAGTTTTTATTATAGGCCGATTTCTCCGAAAATCGGACTATATTGTTTTCACCTCTGTCAGTTTTTTTATTTGTTGCTTTTTTATTTTTTTGTATGTTCGCCCTATAACTTTTGAAAGCT
>JAAUXT010138091.1_pt1 | contig 24461 bp, 21 predicted proteins | sample 7278171 | NCBI WGS metagenome assembly JAAUXT01 (sample SAMN14350112, study PRJNA611818) | marine sediment metagenome | isolation source: surface marine sediment (1.8m) | place: French Polynesia: Moorea | collected 2018-08
AGGGCTGATCCAGGGGTCGGGCTGCAGGACTGAGCCAGGGGTCGGGGTGGAGGGTTGGTCCAGGGGTCGGGGTGGAGGGCTGATCCAGGGGTCGGGGTGGAGGGCTGGTCCAGGGGTCGGGGTGGAGGGCTGATCCAGGGGCAGACTGATGGCTTCAAGGTCCAGGGAGATGCCATGGTTCAGGTGGACATGAAATGTGTGTGTGTGTGTGTGTGTGTGTGTATGTGTGTGTGACACGGTGTTGTTCTAGCGAGAGAGGGCGAGAGAGCGTGCGAGAGGGTTGAACTTTTGGCGTCTCAAGATTGCAAAGGGTGTCGTCCGGCCGTCGAATTGAGTGAACTGAGACTCAACGCGAAACGCACGCAGCGTGAAACGGGCCTTTCAAGCCACTTTTCAGCCATTGCTGTTTCAACAAAAGGCGAGCGGTAAATGGAGGAGCGCTGTCGCTAAGTGCGGACGCGTGTTGCGTCCGCGACGCGACGCAATTACTGTCAGACGCCGATGGCTTTTCTCTGTAGCGACGCGCCATCAATGGGCGCGTTCGATTCGGGGCGCCATGACGGATTTCCGCGCTGCAACGGAATTCAGAATCAGACACGACACAGGGGAAGCCGCACTGAAAATTCGAAATGGGTGAACAAGATTTCTGGAAACAAAGCATTTTGCGTGCGTACGAAAGATGGAAGGAGAAAATCATATGTGAAAAAAGTGAGTGTTGCGGATTGGCGTCGGGTGAGCCCCGTCAGAACACAAGCAACTTCAACTGGCTTCATGCGCGTCTTGAGTGCAGTTAATGACGTCGGTTTCTTTTGTTGTGTCGCGGCCACCTGATCCATGAGGAACCATTACAACTCTCAACTGAAAGTGAGACCATGTCTGGACCCTCCAACCCAAACAATCCGGCAAGTTTGACTCCAGGTGCGTTGCACGTCGCGTCGCCACACACGCCAATGGGTTCTGCGTCTTGCAAGCGACGTTGCACCATTTGCTCTGAAGGTGTGCCACAGGCCACGAAGGAAACGTCGCTGCAGTTCACCCAGTGTTATTATGTACACACTATTCTGCTAATTCCTGGGCCCTGGGATCGGGACCTCCAGTCAAGGTCCCTCGGATCGGACTGAGCTGCGGTGATCAGGGTCAATCCGGCTGGGATCACAGCGCACGTCCAAGGCCGGGCGCACCTTGACCACGCCCCTCTAACTGCAGCCAGGTTCAGATGACACGAGTCCTGCAGTGCCGAGATTCAACGGTTCATGGAGGAACATGTGTCCGCACTGGGTGCGCCACTCGGCTCCTTGACCTTGTGCGGATCCCTGGAGTGCGAGTATAGTTCTCCCTCCACCCTGGGACCCTGTGCCTTGGTCTATTCCCGTTTTGCGGGTCCACTTTGCTTTGCGCCTTTGCACGCATTTGGGCACAGTCAACGCTTGACGCACCTGGTGTGAACTATAGCCGCTTGTTCGCTCAGTCCGCTCACACCACAGCAAGGATCCAGGCGATGTTCAGGTCTGGTTCATTGTTGTTCCTCCGTGAATAGTGTTCCCATCCACGTCACCACCGTCCACGGTGGACTTCAGTCTCCGGTGGGTCCAGGATCGGGGCATGTGCTGAAAAAGCCACCAAGGTCCCAATTCGCACGTGCTCCAACTGCACGCCACGTCGAGTGTATAACACGTCAACGTGGGCCTCCCTGAATGAACAGATTCAAGTGTCCTGTGGGTGGGGATTGTTGGATATGGGACTTGGATCCCCAGAATCATGCTGGACGCATGCAGGGTGAAACCCGGCCTCAGGCCCCTTGGATCCGCTCCAGTTCGCCGGGGATCCTGAGCCTTCGCCATGTTTTCCCGTCACGTGTCCTGTCGGCTAAAAATCCAGTGTTGATGGGTTGATGGCGAAACTGTCATGGCGGAGCGATCTCATTCAGCCGAGACGCCGCGTGTTCCTCACTGATAAGAGCCGCTTCACTCCCTCCGCGCCCGTCCCCGATCCCTCCGCTATGTGAAGGTGCATGCAGCAGGACAGAAAATAGTCCCTGGCGCAACTGTGTTAATTCCTCCTTTGTTAATTGGTTTCAGGCCCAACAAAGAAAAGCGCTTCTTCTCGGGAGGACAATGGGCCTCGTCTTGTGGGCTGCAGGCTCCAAGGAGGCGCCCAGGCTCTTGCGGTTCCAGCACTTGTGTCCACAGCTTTGCATGACCCTGTACACGTTGGACATTTTGAAACATCGAGGGGTCAAACAGTCCTTGTTGCCCCAATTTTCAAGTCGAAAACTGACCATACAAACCCAAATCCTTGTTCACACAACCTGTACAGACTCGCGGATGGGGATTTTGAATGTTCCCTTGCAGAACAGTTGATTCGCAGTGAGTCTGTGATGTGGGACTTTTGACTTCTGCATCCGGCTGGTCACATGTGTACTGAACTGTGGGAGACCTGTTCATCTTTCAGCACACACAGACACACAGATGCACACACACTCACACACACACACACACACACACGTGGCTTCATCCCTGCCAGCAGCGCGTGGGTTTGGAGGGAGGAGGCAGTGCACTTCCATCCGACAGCGGTGATTATTGGTGAAGTGTCGCGGGGAGTTGCGCCGGTCCCAACCCAATCTCACTCGAGCTGCAGTACGCAGCCTCTCCCCAGTCCTCAACATGGTTTCAAGTTGTTGGCATCAGGAGGCAGGGTCAGTGTCAGGACCAGGCCTGTGTATGCTTGGAGGTTAGGCAGCCTGGTTCTCACATCCTCACCCAGTGTCTGAAGGTTCTTGTTTGATCCTGTTCAGATTCAAGAGGAGGTTCACATCCTCCAGACATTCTTGTGTGTCTTCGTGTGTCCCCATCTCTGAGGACGCCAAAAGCCTGGGAACAAACGCCTCCTGCCATTTATTAGACCCACAAGCTCAACGAGTGCTGATGCAGAGTTCCCCCAACAACCAAGTTGGCATTTGGGTTCAGACAATCAGAGATCCAAAATCTCGGCACACGAGACCCCTCTGGATCCTGTGACCAGAATAGATCAATAAAACCAATCAGTCTGCGACACCCGCGACACGCTCCACGTACAACCCGCCATGCTGCACCCAACACGTTCAACTACCCACCGTACTGCTGAACAGCCCCTGGATCGGGTCTGCGGGGTGAGGAGCTCTTGGTTCCTTGTCTGAGGTTGCGTGGGTAATGGCCGAAACCCTCAACACTGTAGGTGAGGACAGCAGTGGAGCCCACAGGTCATAAGAACTTCTTGACCTGCTCTGCAGTGGTCAATACCGAAAGTTGATTCTCGTGTACCACGCGAGATGCAGGCATACCATGTGTGTGTGCGTGTGTGTGTGTGTGTGTGTGTGTGTGTGTGTGTCTGTCTGTCTGTCTGTCTGTGTCGATGTTTGAGCAGGACACACACCCGAACACACTCACACTCAATGGAATCAGACAGACCATGTCGACTTTGATGACAGGGAGACTTCTACTCGTTCTGTCTTGAAATTTCAATTGAGAACGTCTCCATGCATTTCAAAGTTTGCAGCGTGTTTCCCCAACACGCGTCACACCCCGGTCCGCGCCCCACCCCTGGGGTCCCCGGGGCCAGCGCAGCCGTAATAGAATCGATAAAAGCAATCAAAGCTCAACAAGACAAAACGCGCAGAAACATCTGGAGTGAATTGGACCCGGGCATGTTCTACATAGCAATAAACCTGCAGGTTCGGCGCAGCAGATCCAGGGGTTACTCCTGTAGACCTGTGATCCAGGGGATCCTGACCCTGCTGTTTCTGGATCCACTGATGTGGGGGACAGTGGGAACGATGTTGACGCATTTGACGGTCAGAGCTAAGAGGAGGACAAAACGCTCTCGGCTTGCCCAGAGGTCGAAGGACAAGAAAGGGTTGACAGCCCCTTTGAATTTTTCTGACTCCGGACAAAAATGCTGCAAAATGGCACTTGCAAGAAGGGTTCAATACTCGTCAGACAGAATCTCACTTCTCGCCTGTTTCATGCGTTGTGTCCCAGCGCAAGTGACAATGCAGTGTGCATTGACTGAGCAGGGACGCGTCCAGGAAAGGTGCGCTTTTCTGCACAACTGGATCAGTTCCTGGACCAGCCCGTCCTTTAGGAGTTTTACTTCCAAGCAGGTAGTGTTGGCGGAGGATTCGCAGTTTCCACTTCCCACCTGCCCCCAAAGCAGACACCCTCCCACGGTCCACCCTCGTCCTTGGGAATCGCCACTGCTTCGGCGTTGTGAACTTCAAAAGGCAATCGCAACCCTGAATCCAGGTTCCACCCTGTCAATCTGGATCCACCTCGGAGGACGGATGCAGTGGGCTGGAAAAGCGGCGGTGTGAGAGAAAATTAGACTCGCACCCACTGCGCGGGTTGGTGCGCCCTGCTCCATGTTAAATCAGAGACCCAGCAATGAACGAGTTTTGTTCCGCTGCCGCTGATTTTTTTCTTCACCTCTGCTGTAACTGACTGACCTTCATTCATTTTTGGTGCGAAAAGGGGGAAATGCTTTGCCGTTTTCATTTTGCACGCACCAATTGTCTTTTGCGAGTGCAGCAGGTGTGACTGACAGTTCTTTTTCCCGCCACGCGCCGTGACGTCACGCCTCGCTGCGCGCGTCACGACGTCACAGACGTCAAGTTCCCACGCAGGCGCGAAATGCGCGTTTTGTCGCAAACCTGGATTTTCAGTGAATAGTGAAGAAATGTGCAAACCAACTTCAATCAAAAGTTTCGCTTCCCTTTCAGCAAATAACTGAGACAGCGTTTTTCGCCTGCCTGTCCTCCAAATTGGATTAAAAAGAAGATTAAGATTTGACAATAGACTATTCAGGGGAAACAGTCACGAAATCTTTTCTCTGGAAACCACAATTGATAAAACTTTGAAGAATTTTGCTCGTTCATCCCAAAATTCATTTCAAGTGTCATGTCAATGAATGTTTAACATCATCAACTCATCACTTGGCAACAAAGCACAAAGACGCTTCCTCATTACTGCCCTGTCAAAAATCCATCATCTCCGAACTATATTTTTGGTGCCATTTCAACACGCAGAAAAATTTCTAACGTTATTTTACACAAATTTGAGGTGCCCGATTTTGACAGAATAGAAGTGTCATCATTGGCTTTTGACAAGAGAACATTAGAAGCCCCACCCCCGGGTGTTAATTTAACCCCCCTGGGGGCATGAACACACAACAGAATAGCGGAGTCCCATTTGCCCTCCCCCTCCCTCCCCTACAGGGTAGTTATCACCCCCTGCCCCACCCCTCGGCCACCGCTCCCGGAAATGGACCCTGACGAAGTAAAGGACCCGTTGACAGGTTGAAGCCATAAAATTTAATGAGCAATGGAGACACAACAAAACAAACTTGCTGCACGTGTGAAGGGAAACCTGCATTGCCTGTCAACTGGATTTTGAAGGTCTCTGTTTTGTTGTCCAAGTTTGGATCCGACGATCTGGAGAAGAGATTCACTGTGTCCACATCGTCCCTCCACACGTTGCATTGCTATCCCGACCGGACCTGTCCCTTGACTACAGCCGTCGTTTCCTTGGTAACCAAGCACCGTCACTGCCTTGTTGCTACTGGAGACATTATCGTTTTGACAGCGCATTATCCGTCGCATTAAATTCAATCCCCGTCGCTGTGATAAACCTCCCGTCATTGTCTCATTATTAGCGCCCTGTGAAAAAAATCTCACGCTTTTTGTGGGCATCTGTCAAACCTGTTTGCAAAAAAAGAGAGAAAAACTTGGACAGAATGAGTGTCATGTAGCTGTGCTGAATCATGACACCAGTCTGCGCTTTTTGCACAAAGTCTGAGACATCTCTCAATTTTAAATCTTCTAGTAACAAAAGCAGAAGTAGTGTGCTGGAAGCTTGCTGCCTGTGTCGTGAGTTTTCTTGGTCACAATGGCGTTCTTTGACCTTTTGTGAGTAAAAGACCCACAAAACAGATATTATGTGATCGCAGCAAAAATTGTTTTGTCTGGAATGAAAGAAATGGATGAATAGAGAGATTGTGAATGGACATTATTGTTGCTGAAACAGGGAAAATGACAAGAAGACAATGACGTGTTACGTGCCAGAAAAAAATGGAGCTTGGTTCACACTTGATGCGTCGCGCGCTGCTTCCCAATGGAAGCTGTGCTTCGGTATTGACTCGGTCAGTAACGCAACACACAGCGCATCCAGTGCGCACCCAGCCTTGCTTGATGTTGTCAGTGTGAATGAATGGGATTATTGTGCGCGCGGTGATGCTATTGTCAGCGGAGGACGGGATTCATTAATGACAATAAGCTGATAATGCTCTTCTAATTAAAACTGACGCGTCGAGTTTCTACGGCCTCGAGGGTGCGGCGGCGGCGGCGGAGTCAGAGGGGGGAGGGCCACTCTTCCACCCCCCCTCAACTGCATACGCCTCGCCCCAGTCCATTTCTACGCATTTCAAGACGGTCATTTTCGCACCACAGAACCGTTGCCAACCAACAAGACACTGTTTTCCAACTGCAGAACTCTAATTGAGTCCCGCGGGGGCAAAGTGACTCAAAACCGTCTTCCGTCGGGAACTACTGAGCAACAGAAACAATCCGGGAGTCTCCGAGCCTCTCACTGATCCAGGCATCTTGTTTCCCACAGCAGCTCACCATGAAAAGCCCAAAATGGACAATTTCACACAAAAAAACTGAAAAAAGCCCCACTTTTAGTTTCCATATTGTCAGTTTTGGCTCTTGTGTCTCATTGTACAAAATTTATTGAAAGAGATAATTCAATAGAAGTCGAGATGTCATTGGTTGAGAGTCCACTCACGTTTCCTAGTTCCCCATTGGTCAATAAGCAAGTGCCATATATCCAATTAGATGTCAGGTTGTATCAATTACTGACGTGTAACACGGTTCCCTATTGGTTCAGAAGTGAGTGGTTTCGTCAAATTCAATTCAGAGAAATGTGCATCAAAATTCTCTGCAGAAGCTGAACAACAAGTTTTTTTTCCCGTTTGCGTTGCTGCTCCAACCGCACGTGAAATTGTTGAGGAGCAGGGTGTGTGTGTGTGTGTGTGTGTGTGTGTGTGTGTGTGTGTGTGTGTGTCTGTGTGTGTGTGTCTGTGTGTGTGTGTGTGTGTCTGTGTCTGTGTCTGTGTCTGTTTGTCTGTCTGTCTGTGCAGCACGTCTTCGTGTGTGTGTGTATGTGTGTGTGTGTCTGTGTCTGTGTGTGTGTCTGTGTCTGTGTCTGTCTGGCCCTCTCTCGCTTGATGTCGCTGCCCGCACCACAGACCCGCTCTCCACTCCCCCAATCAGAGCTTCACAATGGCGGGTGCGGCCCCGGGACGGATTCAATCATCCCCCGACACAGCCCGCGCCGCAGCGAAAAGGAAAAGCCGCACGAGCAGCATTCGCGGATCCAGCCTCACAGCGACCAGCTCGACCACGTGGAGTGACCCACGTGACGTGTCCCAACGAGGAAACGTCTCACGTTCGTCCACATCTGCCTGTGCTTGTTTTTCTCATCTCAGACACAGGACACGTTGAGCTGAGGCTCTGTCTTCGGAGGATCTCACAGTCCTTGTCTTCCTGGAGATCAAGATGCTTGCGCGATGGTCAGAACCTGGACCACGAGTTTCTCCTCCAAGGAACACAGAACTCTCACCCCAGACGCAACCTGCCATTTTGAACCCGCCCCTATGAACACACGGCAGCGGTGGAGCTGGATACAGAGGCTCTGCGGAGAATCCTGCTGGAGAAAGGAGCTCGACTCCTGGCGATGAGGGCAGAGCGGGAGGGGAAATTGAAACTATTGTGCGCAGAGGAGCGGGGAAAATTAGGGGAAATATTTGCCCGTGAAGGACATCAGCGCGTCAAACGTGGCTCCATATTGGGGATGTCTGCATCGTGAGTGCGTGAGTCTCCGGGAGAGTGCTGCAGGCTGAAGAATTGACACAGACAGACGCACGCCGATACCACACACACACACACACACACACACACACACACACACACACACACACACACACAGAGTCTGCTCCTTCGGGAATGGTTTATTTCCCATTCGCATCTCTGTGGAAGTAAACAAACACTGTGCCCCACAGACAGAGCAAAAGTCCATCAAAGACACACACACACACACACAACACATACAAAACACACACCACACACACACACACACACACACACACACACACACACACACACACACACACACACACACACGGACCTGTATTGCGAATCAAACGTCCCTTAGAACGGTGCAAAGCACTGTGACTGTGACTGAATCACCTCACGAAGACGCACACACACGCACACACCTGCACCTGACACCACCCACAGTACTGCACAGTGTTCTATTGAGGCCCCGCGCTGTATTGACAGGTTGAGAGCGTTCCCGTGTCCCCGCTGCACGACCACACTCCCCCATTAGCTCCAGAGCCGAACCTGAATCCTCCATTACCCAACCACTCCCTCCTCCCTCCTGCAAACACTCAATACACTCGGATGCGTGTGCGCAGAAACTCACGCAACCTCAATGGGAACATCAAGGTATGAGTGTGAGAGGCTCCGTACTGGTGTGCGTGTGTGAATCGCGGAGCAGCTCCATGAGGCTGCGTCACACCTCGCGCATCAAACATCACCCCCAACCCACGAGTCAGTGGTACCACGTGACATCCAGTGTGAAACAGGTGTAGGATCTGAGGGTGTTTCATGCTTCTTCAAACCTGACCCAACCTGGCCCTGCTGAGTCCCCAGGATTCGCCATTAGCGTCCATGAATAGGACGGGGGTCGTGTCTGGCTCCCGAATCAATATCCACGGCCATTTGTGCGTCAGTCCCCGGCAGTTTAAATATCGTTGTCTTCTTATGTCTGGTTCACGGCGCGTTCGCACGCGATGTCCACAAGTTCCTTGACTCTGTCATATCACCCGGCCTCTCTCTCAGGTCATTGCGCTTGTTTTCAATTCAAGTTCAAGGGTCTTGCATTCAAACATTCAAAATTGAACTCATGCTTTGATCTGTATGCGACCTCAGTGACAAAGCCCATTCAAACATCAATGCAGTTCAATCTCAACCGACAGAATTCTCTCATCCGCGAAGCATTGCAACTCAAGAAGAAAACAGGCAGCTTGACGCCTGATACCCACTGAACACGCCATGCGCTGCGTCCCTGGACCGTCCCAGGGCACAACGTCGTCACTCACGACGCAGCGTCGCACAGAGACGCAGCGTCGCACGTCACCGCAGCGCGCGGTTTGACAGCGTCGCGAGGCCGGGAGCATGAGAAAGCTTTTAGCTCCGATCAATCCGGATCCGATTGCGCGGCGTCGGGCGCGGAGGCGCGGGCGCGGGTGCCGAGTGTCACGCTCAAGTGCTGAACTTAATCACCCCGCCGCGCGACACATTCTGCGCCACGCATCCTGCAAAAAAATGATTCCGTGACCTGCATCTCGATCAACGGGGAAGAATCGTTTTGCTTCACACCTGATAACACTTGAACATCCCATACACTCCGCCCAATACCCCAGGTCGTGGATCCCTATCCAGTCTGAATCAGGCTGGTCAACCCTGGTCTGGGTTGTCACGCTGAAAGGCAAACAATCGTCACATGAGAGTGAGGACGTCACAGCATTTCTCTGGTACAATACCCTTTCTCTCATACACCTGCAAGAAAGCATGCAGAAGTAGCAGAAAAGTAGAGTCTACCTGGCTCAGTATCCAGTATGGTGTTGCTCTCCTTCATCGTCGCTGTCGTCTGCGGAATGAAGTATCCGTGCGAGTTCAGTATGCAGGGTTGAGTACTCAGTCTTCAGAAACCAGAAGTGGAGCTGCTCATACTCCTTCCGGTCCAAGTCACTTCCGCTCAGGTCACGTGTTTTTAGAATTGTTCAACACGCAAATATTTGCTTGTTTTTGCTCCCTGCAGTTTATCCTTCTCCGTGGAAATTAGTCTGCACCAATCCAATCCCGTCATTCGCTGCAGAAAACAGCGGGAACCAGTCTGGGTCCTGCGTCTCCTTCCACTCCGGGTACCAGTCGAGCCACTGCCGCGGCGTCAGTCAGTGCGGTTAGTTTCTAATTAATTAAGCGTCGCGGTGAGGGTTGTAATTAGCTGCGGCCGTGTTAATTATTAAGCGCTGCGATCCTGATCCGATGCTCGAGGCGCACGCGAACTTGACGGCTCCTCCGCGCGCTCAAGGAGGATCCTGCGGACGTCAGGTGACCTGCAAGTTCAGAAGGAGAACACATCCTGAGGCCCGTCTGACACCACGACTCATTTTTCCCTCACTCCCTTGAAAACATTTGACAGGTTCTGACCAGTCACCCACTTATTCTCGCTGACATTTGGACAAATTCGAACAGATTTCAGTCCGACACTTGGGACTCGGGGGAGTCTGGGGACTTCAGGTACAAACCCCCTTGGATCACGAAAAAGCTGATTGGGCCATGAAAGGAACGTTTGTTCATTGATGTTTGAAGTGACTGTTGTTCCCGAGAAGGACAATCCTGGGTTCAATCCAGTCCCCTCATAACCAGTTCAGTTTTGCTGCAGGTTCCTCCCAGCTGTTTCTGCTGCCAGCTGCAGGGCATTTTAACCCTTTTCTCACACACCATGAGCTGCGTTTTGAAGTTACCAATTGTGGTAATTTTTCTCAGAGTGCGGTTCAAATTGCGGTCGGTGGTCTTTGCCATTCCGCTCTGCGCTCCAATCTGATCTCCGCTCTCATTCAGGGCTCACAGGGAGGCAGCAGCGCCGTCCCTGCAGTTGGGAACTGACATTGCATCGCCGTCCCTGCAACAAGGGATTGTCTCTGCCAGTGCTCAGTGTCGCCACTTCAAGAAAGCGCAGCCTTCGCTGCACAACTGCATGGGCTGGACCTGCAGATGAGCTGCAGTCCCTGTCATTCAACACACACTGGGCTTCAACAAACTGCGTTGATTCTGGTCGCCTGCAGTAGAAACCGTCTTGCTACTGTTGCCAAATGCTCGCTTCCACGCGAGAAGCAGACTGAAGTAGGGGGCAACAACCCATCGCACCAAGGACAGTGGTACCGCTTGCTCCACCCCAACTCTCCACGGCTGGCGCTGCAGCCCTGGCCCCATCTCAAAAGTACGGCGCCACAGCCTTTGCCCCACAACACAGGCGTGGACGCCATTGCCTCTCACTCTCCCAGGACGGTGCTGGGGCCGCCACGCTCACCGTACGTCTCGTTAAGCGTGCGATGCGCAGTCAAGATGGCCGCTTTCAATTCCAGTCCGGTGGTGGACGCAGCTTTTTTCCTCCCAATCTCCCTTAATTAAGACTAATTCTCAAAATGCCGGGACTGCGGAGCCGTCGCAGATTGGACGGCCGGGCGAGGGGCAGATAGCTGAGCAGAATCTATTGACTGCGGAGGCGCATCCAGAGCCAGGGACCCTGCGGCCTGTGGAGAGCGTCCGCCTCCGGTGTCAAGCAGGCCAGAGTGGAACGCATTGAACAGCTGAAGCACGACACAGGCTTCTGACTGTGAAGACGGGCCAAGCGACGGGAAGGTCTGTTACGGATGGTTTTTGGCGTGACTGTTCAGAACCCACGAATCGGTGAGAACAAAATGCAAAACACTTTCGCCATCGATGGAGACACCTGACAGGTGACTGTTGTCATACTGTGCCTGCTGAGGTGGTTCGACAAGGAGCGGGAAAGCGCCCTTCCGTTGTCCACGACCACACAGTCTCCCTTCTCTCCCCATCCTCCTCACCTCTGTTCACCCCTCCACCTCTTCCCCTGCCCCCTCTATACCACTCTCCCCGCTGCCCCCTCCATCTCTCCCCGCCCCCTCTACTTCTCCCCACCTCCCTCCACCTCCGCCCCCGCTCAGATTTGCCTGTAATTGGTTGTGGAATCCAATCAGGAATTGATCCTGAGACCCATTCAACTCCGACAATCATCCCTCAAAACGCGACCTGTCTTCAGACTGCACTCTCAGGGCGAGGTCCGTCCCGATGCGTGCGTGAACAAGAACACCTCAAACGCGTTGTGTAGCGTGCTCTGTTTGAGCCTGGTCACAAACGACGGGATGGGTTCTTCAACAGGGGGCCAAGAGCACATGGGTAAGTCTGAATACAGAACGCTTTGGACCCGACACGAATGGACGTGTCCAGGAGCCAAGGGAGTGTCCTTACGTCCCAGCAGAATGAGGAAAGAACGGAACCCACTTGCAAGCTTGGATTGTGCTCACCTGGGAAAAACTTTTGCTTGTCAACAAATTGGGTGAACGCAAATGTTCTTCTGTGTTGCTTTTACGACCACGAAATTCTGCTCAGGCTGAATGCACTACGCATCCACAGCACTCCAGACTCCCCTTCATCTCCTTGTTCCCAAAACAGCGTCAGAATAGCAGTCTGGACGGCGCGCTATTTTTTGAGAGCGCGGTGCGCGGGTCTCGGGCTGTGATGGGGCAGTAATGAAGTGCGGAATTCAATTACTGCGCGAAGCGGCGCGCCCGCCGCGATTGTTGCTTCACTGATCCCCGAGACGCTCTCAAAATAGCGCCAAAATTTACTCTTCGCTCCGATGTTGCTTTAAATTCTTGCGATGGGTTCAGAGCCTCGGGTGTCTCCGCTCCCTGCACCGCCCCACCCATCCCTACAGTTTCCTCGTGTATTTGCAGACGCAGTTTGTCAGTGCAGCACCACCAGAGGGGTGCAACCCAGCTGGTACTGCTAGAATCGGGCCCTGGCCGCCCTGCCCCCTCATCACAAGTCCCGAATCTATACTCTGGAGTTTGGTCCCCTGATTCCACCAAACTCTTCATGGGTCGGCTCTCCCTCCCGAACCCACACCCACCCCGGCTCCACCCCTGCACACCCCGAACCAACATCCGCGTTCCGTGTTGCGTGGTCCATGTTTCGACTACAGACCGACATTGCACCGCGAAAATGTTGTTTTAACCCAAAACTCACCTTCCACTCACAACGAGCCCGTCACATTGCGTCCCTCAACTCCTCCATTGCAACCTGCAGATTTGCTCTGTCCCTTCTGACACGTCAAAAATTCTTTCACGTTCAGTTTTCGAAAACTCCAGACTCCAATTTCAGAGAAGTTCCTGATTTCAGGTCCAGTTTTCAGAAATTTGAGACTCCAACTTCAGAGAAATTCTTGATTTCACCGGTAACTTGGTGAAAACCTGTGACTTGAAGCTTGACTGCAGTAGAATAGTTTTTATCAAACTCACGTCAGGTCCCCTATTCCTGCCTGAGAATTCAGAATTCAGTTCTTGTTTTCAGTTGATTGCTCTTGACATGGAGAGCCTTTCCAGAAATCCTTCTTCCGTCCCGTCCAGGTCAATCAATCCAGGTTCAGCTGCTCTGGACAGCGTCTCCGCAGCGGGTCCAGAATCTCAGACTCCAACGTCGCTTCTGGCCTCAGTTCCTCCTGCAGGGTCCGAGACACTGTGTGTCACGAGCGGCGTCCAAAACTAGAGTGACAAATTGGCAGCACCCGGTTCTTTTCTGCAGGTCCAGTCTGCTCGTGTCTTCAGCTTTTCACTGCAGGGAGTGTGGTCTCTGAGACTGCAGCACGCTTTGCTGCTTTCTCCTCGGCTGTCCTCAGCTGACTGAAGGCAGTCGACTTGCCGCTGCACAGTAGCAGGGAGAGAGAAGCGCTCTGATTGGTGCTGCAGCCGCAACACGTGATGTAAACATTGGCCAGCTGGGGACGCACGTGAGGCGACCTGTCAGTGTGTGTGTGTGTGTGTGTGTGTGTGTGTGTGTGTGTGTGTGTACGGTCTTCACAACAGAAGTTTTCACGAAGAACTGAACAAAGACAAAAGAGGGTGAAACCAAATGAAAGCAAAGTGCTTGAGGTGCAAATCAGACAACATTCAAAGCAAACCACGAACAACCAGAAACAATTTTCAAAATGTAATTTCTCGCAATTGATTTTTATCAGGAGAAAACACATTTCACACAAACAAAGGAAATTTTCTCTGCCCCACAAAAAGAAACAAAATTGACTGAATTTCATGTCATCGGTTGAGCGGCTCTGAAATCTGACACCCTTGACTCAATGGGCAGCACGATGAGCAGTCGAGTTGATGACTCGTTCATCAAGGACCGTCGCTCGCCACATGCGTCACGCGTTGCGTCTCAAAAGAAGCTGCCTCGCTTCGCCTCGCACTGTGCAAGCGTCCCTACGCACGACGCATACAGCGTGAACCCGCGCGCTAAACGGCGCTGTTCCGGTCGAGTGCGCGGGAACAGACGCAGCGTCGCGCCCCACTGCGCAGCCGCACAATGACCAATCAAGAGGCAATCACAAAATCATGAAATGTGAAACTCTGTAAAAAGTGTTTTTGTTCAATGAAGTTTTGATTGCACATTGAAATTTTGTGGGCCGGAAGGCAGGATATGAAATTTTCCGTTTCAAGATTGCCCGTTCACCTCGCAACACAAAATGCTTTGATCCGCAAAACTTTTGTCTTTTCTTTTCAAATCGGTATTTTTTACACATTTTTCTTCTTTCTGTTTGAACCAAAAACAAAGGTTCTGTGTTTTGTGGGGAACAGGAGACATTCTTCCTTGTCAGTGCTATTTTTCAAGAAAAGCTATTTGAGACTTCATTGTGTTTGAGAGTGTCAGGGTGACGGAACTGTCACCCCTCACCCCGCGGGGTGTCGCGGTTCCCACACCGTGAGATATGAGCTGCCACAGCGCTGCACATTTCATGTCGTTTCGCACGCGTCAAAAGGGACAAGGAGCGTCAAAGGCGTCACCTCAATGTGACGCATGGCCACACAGTCTGACAGGGAATAAATGCAAAACTACTCGTATTTGGGGCAGATGCAGGATTTGCTTAAAAGGCCCAACTCTCTTTGAGGGGAAAGTGATTGCACCACGGCCTTCTAACATAAGAAGTCCGTGGATTGCATCAAGAAAATGAACATCACGTGTGAAATGGTCAGCGTTGCGCTTGCACATTTGGGGAACAATTTTTTTCTCCAAGTATGAAGACGAAATGAAATGGTCAGAAATGAACAAGGTGACAAATGAGCAATAAAATTCTTAACAACAACTCGAGCATGACTTGTCGATTGTTGGACACACGAGCTTCAGTGAAGGGTGTGGTGAAGCACACGGTCTTTGTAGCGGCCATGAAACATCAGCTGGCACTTTTCTCATTCATTCATTCATTCATTCATTCATTCATTCATTCTCAAGCTCGCTTGCTCGATCACTCGATCACTCACTCAGCGACTCCCTCCCCATTTTCGAGGTTAGCTCCTGAATAAATATTTATGCAGCAGTGCAAAAGTCCCTTTTTTTGGATCTGTCTCCTGGGTTGGGGCCACTTCACCACAATCCTGGTTCATTCACACATCTCTGGTTCATTCCTTGAATTTGATGTGGTGTGTCTTCAGAATCAGTTCAAATGAGAAAACTACCACGCTGGTTTACCTTTGAGTTCCACACCCTCAAATCTCAGGATCGTTTGTCGTTTGCCACATGACAAACCACTGTTCGGCTGAGTTGCAGCCCGGACGACTCTCTGCAGGTTTGAACCCGACGTGGAGTCTGCAGTTCACTGCAGAACACGGCTCCCTGCTGACTTCACAGGAGGATGGTCATTTCTCACTCCTCCTGTGTGAATGAAGATACAGAGGTGGATTCGGGGAAATATCAACGGGAGAATCCAGGGACCAACCAGAACGTGGTCGCCCACAGTCAACGTACACACAAGTTGGATCCGACCCAGCCGTATGCAGGGAAAGGTAGAATCCATACTTGCTTGCTGCCGAGACTCTTGACCGGCAATCAGCCTATTTCCACCCCACCGGGTGCTGGGGGCTGGTTTAGTGCTGCACGACTGTGGCGCAACAACCCTTGCCCCATTTGTCTTGAGAGCCTGCCTTCTGTGCACGTTCTGAAGTCTCCGCTTCTTGGAGGTTTGGAGCACTTTTTGAGACACTGTCCTGAAACGGCCAAATTGTATCGGTCAAGATTAGCACCACAATCCTGAACTCGTGAGGGTCCCCGGGGCAGGGCAGCCGTAATAGAATCGATAAAAGCAATCAAAGCTCAACAAGACAAAACGCGCAGAAACATCTGGAGTGAATTGGACCCGGGCATGTTCCACAAAGCAATAAACCTGCAGGTTCGGCGCAGCAGATCCAGGGGTCCGGTCGGGTCAGGACTAACCAGAGGGGTGGGGCGTGCTCTCCATGTTCTCCATGGAGGGACACGGTGCCGCTTGCTAATGCCATCGAGGTGACAGATGAATCCAGGGTTCAGGCCCATCTTGGGTCTTGACCCATAAAAAGAAGGGCAGCAGAGAAAGGTCTCGGGAGTTCCCAACAAGCCAAACGCATGCACACACACACACACACACACACACACACACACACACACCAACGCCTAATGTTACATCAGTGCAAAGGGGTCAACGCAAAGGAGATGGGCCTATGCACGAGTGGCAAAAATGACGGCGTCAATACGAGAAAGACCTTTTCACCAAAGCCCTGTAGTTCCCACCACTGACGCCCCTCCACTGTGACGCCAAGGGTGACAGCGCAAGAGCGAGAAGTTGCGTGCTTCCTCCCCACCCACATACGACGTTCCCTTGTCTCTGCACGAGGTTCGTCAACCACAATCAAAACTGGTGAACGGTTCAGTCAGTTCACCAAAAGAACCAGCATTCATATTCAACCCAAGCGACCAACACCGCACTTCCATTGCAGCGCACGGGTGCGGTGCGCTCATCGCACATCGTCTTGCGTCCCCGAGGCGGCCTCTTCTCACAGCGTCCCCGGTGAAGGAGCGCTTTCGTGAGATGCGCCGCTCAGATAGGCCGAGCGAAAATTGAATTCTCTCGGCAGCGCGATTCGTGGGGACCAGATCAGTCTTGCCGGCGCTGTCAGAACGAGACTCGCGTCCCAGGCACCCGGTTCTTTCAGACGCAGCGTGCTTCGTTTGCTCGGGTGAATCTCGATGGACGATGTGAGTCCTCCATTGTGGCCACACCGCTATCAAGCCTGGAGAACTGTACCCGTCTCTGTTTGTCCCCAAGAAATTTTGATATTTGTTTCTTGCAACATGTTGAGGTGGTGTTGCACTGTGGTCATTGCGTTCACCAACCTGCGCAGCGTTCATTGCGTGTTGTGCGGACCGAGAATCGACGCAACGCCCGACCCCACGACGCCCAGATTGCCAGGGCCCAGCGCACAATCGACGCCTCTCCACACTGACGTGAATGGAGCTGCGTCCTGAGAGTGCGTCCCCTCTTCAGATTAACGTGACTTCCACTCAATAGTCGCATCATTATTCGCGCTCCGGAGTAGCAGCTCCGACCGACTCCATCACGCTCTCAAAAACACGCGGCCCTCGAGCTGTCCGTGCAAAACGTCATTTTGATACACCGCCCAGGGGTGGACACAGGGTGACTTCAGGGGTGCACCTCAGCTTCTACACTGAGTGCACACTGTGCTTCGTTCTTGTGTGGGTGAAAGCTTACAAAAAACGTCCTTGTTGAGAACTGAAGGCCTGACGCAACACCATCGCCTTCCCAGGTCCCGTTCCCACCCTGCTCCCCTGTCGAGCGGTTTGTTTCACATGCGGTTTGAGATGGATATTGCCCAAGTCAGCAAACACAAAATGTTGGAAACAAGCGAGATCACAATGATCAAGTTCCAATTTGGAAGCATCAGAGTGAACGTTTCACCCGTGTGAACAAAAGTAACGTGTATTTTCACATTTTCGCAACAAATTTCCCAGAGTGCCAGGGATCGTTGAGACAGATGCTTCACGTCGCGTTTTGGGAAAATGATCCACGAGTTTCTATTGATGGGAGCAGGAGTCCGACTCAAGATGACGTGAATAGAGCGATGATCGCAGTTGAAAGAGGCAGGCGCCTGTTCACACTGAAGGGGTCACACTCGGCAGTGGGTGTTGCGTCCCAGCGATGGGCCATTCGCACAGGGACGCAAAGTCAAACGCACCCAGTGTGTGAAAGTGGACAAGCGAAATGATGAAGTCAGTTTTAATCTTGTTGAAAAATGAAAAACTTCAACCCACCAAGAATATCCCAGGCTGGTTGCGTCGAGAGCGCCAGACAGAGGCTGCGTTGCTGAGACGACAACCCAGCACTCACAGGACCACACAGAGGAATCGGAATGAAATTCCTCCTGGTCTCTTGGCAGAAATTCTGATTGGCAACTGAAAAACTGATATTTGTTGCCGAGGGTGTTGATTGATAACGCGACCAGTACCCACTCACGGTCACCGACACGGATGTGTCCACCCACTCATACGCACCCAAAGGAACACACACATTGGAACACACACACACACACACACACACACGAGTTTGGGAAGCACGCATGCAAACGAAGTAAGATTCACACTGACGAGAAATTTCGGCTCCAGGTCGTTTTTCCTGGCCCTCAACTGTGAATGGAACGGAGATGGGGACTGTGCGGAACATCCATCTCCCCGATTCATTCACAATGTCGCGCTGATCCCACAAAGCGGTTATGACAGACTCAACCACATTTCTCAAGATCCAAATGATCATTCCCCCATCACCCGGTGTTTTACAACTGAGGCTGTACTACCGTCCTTGCAGTGTGAGACTGGGGCTGCAGTGACATCTTCAAGGTCTGGTTTTGGGGTTTCTGAGCAGTAAAACACGTTTGTCTTGCCACGAGAACAGTGCTGAAACTCCATTCCACGCCACAACGATGGCGCAGCACTACAACTCAGACCCTCGCTCTAGGTCTCCATTCCCCTTGGCGCTGTTGCCTTTCAACATCAGAGCTCCACTCTCCTCCGCGCACTGAACACTGCAAGGACGGCGCTGCAGCCTCACCGCGGACTCTCATTGAGTCTGAACCTCTCTCCTCCCCCTGTCATCTTCCCATTGAGCAGCGCGCCTGACTGATGTTCCTCTCAATAGACAATATCAATATGGAATCTCGCCGCTTTGTGCGGCATTTAAAGTCTCTTGTCAGCCAATCCGGGACGAGTGAAAAGAAGAGGCATTAAGCTGTCAAAATTATCAGTTCCGCAACTGGAGAAAATGAACAGCCCTGGATAAAGGGACTGAATAGAAATAATTTTGAGGAATGTGAGTTTGAGATCCAAGTTGAAGAGTTCAGATGGTGAGCGGTTCTTTTTTGCGGACCTGCCCAGTGAGACACGTGCCTTGAAATTTGCACCATCAGCCACAAATGAGTCTCCCGAGATTTGTTTTTGTCCGAGACCTGAAACCTGCTTTGGACCACAGCAGCACATCATTGGCACAAGTGTCTTGTTTTCGTCCGGAGGGATGAGGAAAGAAACAACAAAATGTCTTCTGTTGTTCTTCAGTTTTACCAGAATCCATCAAGCGGCGTTTCTGAGACAGAAAACTTTTGTCGTTTTCTTGAGTGACTTGTGTGCCACAGGAAGGCGAACAACTCCAGAGATGACTTGACTCACTCATCCCTACAGGATTCCGTTTGGGGCACCCGTGGGACCTGGGCGAACTGCTGGAGTGTGCAGAGGCTCTGAGAAACGAGAGTTGCGCACAGTTGCGCTGTATATACTGGAAGTGCGCACTAGTTGCGCACTTGTGCGCACTATAATGCACTATTATGCAATTGTGCAGCCAATTTGAAACCAATTTGAAATTCTGCAGCTAATCACATGCACGCAGCTGTGTGAGAAAACAAACTGACTGGCTGGTGCATGTCAACAGAATGCACTTGGAGAAGAGAAGAATCGTCCCTAGATATACTTCCAGTATATAACAACACCCTGTAACAAACCCCAAACATTGTCCTGAAGCAGCCAGGCCCCACCATTGTAGATCAGCGATAGATTTCATCCCAATTGGGCATTTTACAAAACGAAAAAGCTGATGTCGTGGTGTTGCGTGTCGCTTCTGATGTGCAGGAAAGATACGGGATCTGTACACCTGATGGCTGGGACAATGAGACGACCATTCTTCACCTTTTCAATCATCTACAAACTGTCTGTGCAAGTCGTTGAAAGCTCAACGGAGCGATATCTGTTGGCAATTAGAAATGAAAATCATCACCAGAGACATGTCTAAAATTGATGCATTGTCTGTGCTTCACGATGATGTCATGTCCTATCAGGTGCGATGTTTCAGGTGTTCATCTTTCCAGGTGGGCACAACAACAGATTGTTGCTTTCTGTCAAACTGGTTGCAGACACAGAATGTTGTTGATGAATAAAATTGAAAGATTAAAATGGTGGAATGAAGCAACCATTGAAAGGCATTTCTGCTACAGTTGACAAGCACGTGGCAGTTCTGCCGAGAACCGCTTTCTCTGTACATGTACTGTTCCGAGTGAAACATTTTGAATAACTGCAAAAATCCTCGGGTTATATTGATGAAGAACAGTAAAGCACAGTTCCAAACTTGAGAATGTGTCTGACCCAGACACAATGAACCCAGTGGATCTCTTTTCTGGTTTTGGTTCAAACTTCCCTTCAATGCTTGGCTGTTCTCCAAAAAGAAACAGAAGCTTGCAACAAACACAGCACGTCATCTGCAATTCATTTGGGCTTGTATCCCAAATGTGGTCGAAGTCAGTCTCAGTCTCAGGAAATGCAAACTTTTTCTTGGTAAGTGGTGTTGCCTTTTGTCAGGCTTCACGGGTGAGATCGTTCAGCTCAACCCCCTGTGAACTGCGATCATCGGAAGAAGATTCCATCAAAAAACCATGGCGATCCGCCTCGAGTCATTTTGTTTGTCTTTTTTGTTCGCTTCTTTCACACACGAACACAATGACATAGATAGCCAAATTTTGCGGAAATACGTTTTGAATGATTCACCCAAACAATGGTTTCACTACATCAGAAGGTTTCTTCATTTCTTCAACAACAGAGATTCATACAGGGTTGTGCCAGCAACAGAAAGCAACAGAATGCAACAGGGCACATTTCATTCAACATTACAGGTTTTTTCAGAGGTAAGTTATGTGTTGTCATTCTCAACAGTCAGATAAAGAGGAAAAAATTGAGACAAATGCTGTTCAAACAGATTCAAATGAGCTTTCAAAACAGCCAAGCATGTAAACACAACACACAGGGTGCATGAAGATAAAACACTGAATGTTTTCCTTTTTTGATGCATTTTTCTCAGGGCAGCTGAACAACTTGTATTTGATGGGAATTCCAGATGAATTTTGTCTCAGTGAGATGTTCAGGGCAGACCTCAAGATCTGTCACACATGTGAACCTATCAGACGCACGGAATGTGAAAAAGGGTATGAAGGAGAGGGAAAAGCTTGGACAGTTCACTATTGTGTCAAGCCTCTGAGTGAGTTGTACCAGATGAGCCCATACGCGCCAAGAGGATGGGATAAGAACAAAAAGATACAAATTAGTCTGTCACAAGCAAAATGGTTAAATAACAGAACCTCACTTCATGATGTTGCCACATTTGCGTGGTTTGTGAGAAGCAAGATTTACTCTGACAACACACCGTATTTTACTGTGTCTTTCACAGCAAACAATCACGGAAGTTGGATCGACATCATTGCACAAGCAACATCATCAAAAATGGGTAAAAGAGGCTTGAAATCTGAAGCAAATCATCATTCTGAAACTGTCCTGTCAACTTTGCCGAAGTCTTCCAGTTTCAAGAAAGTTCCACATGGTCTGGAGTATGTGCTTTGGCTTCATGCAGATGATGTGAAAGAAGAATTCAATGTTGAACTTGTCTTGCACACATATTTTGATATCAGTGTCACTTTCCTGATTCATCGGGTGGTGTGGCATGGTTTGGTCACTTTTTATCAAGAAAACCCCACCTTCTGTTTGTCGACACCAGGCAGAGCATTTCAAGGCCACGTCCGCTTCTGTGGTAAGAGATCTTTTTCAATAAACTTCGTTCCAAATGAGCAGATTTGTTCAGTGTTTCATCATGATGATGAGGAGGAGGTGATTTCAAGTGCCAACAAGAGGCAGAAAACCAGCAATTTCTGCTGCTGGGTGTCCAGAAAGAACTCAGAAACACCATTCAGGAAATTTGATGATGCTCAAGAAAACTATTTTGTACCTCACCATTTGGGCATTTTTTATTCAATCTTCCTCCTCTGACCAGCAAACACACACACACACACATGCATACATACATACATACATATATACATACACACATACATACACAGACACATACATACATACATACATACATACATACATACATACACACACAAACATTACATACCTAAAAATATGCCTGATGGCATTGTGATGATTCAAACAGAATGGTGCCCAAATGTTTATGTCACATGACCACTTGGTGTAGAAAGTTGGAACAAATAGCCTCCAAGACCACATCTCAAAGACTGCCCCATTCATACCCTCCAATAATTGACAACCAGAGTTGAAATTTATCAAAAAATAGATAAGTCAAAAATGCATGTTTTGCAATTCTGAAAAATTAAACACAATTGATCCACAAACACACACCACCACTACAACTAAAAGGATTTTGCTCTGCATTGATACAAATTTTGCACTTTTTTCATCCTATCAGTCCAGCACAATCCATTTTTCAGACCTTTTGAACCATCTTCAGAGGTCATCACTCACCTCATGGCATGTACTTGAGTCAAACATACTCATCCATCCAACACCCCAACATGTACTCTTCAACTGTCATCCAACACAACCAAAGAAACACACCTGTCAACTGTCATGTGCCCTGACAATGTTTTTGCATCATGACACCTCAAAATGATCCCAATTTTCATCTGACCATGCTGCATGCAAATCCCATTCATGTTGCTATGCCATATTGGAAATTCACAAACTTGGTATCAATGCAGAGCAAATCACATGCTTCATTACAAATCATTCAAATTTCACACAGAAATAACATTTAAACCATTCTAATTTTCCCACACATGCACCCTGACCCCTGTCAAAAAATCCATTTTTGGACATTTTTCATGGTACTCCAGGTTAAAACAGTCAAAATGCCTCATTCTATCATACACACATTATTTACACCCAATGACCTTCAAATATCTTCAAATGAAAAAACTTAGAATTTTTTTTACAACCACATATGGCTGACAACACATTTCTTGCCTCCAAGAGCCTAAATCCTCAAAATCATACTCAGACAGCCATAACTCAACAATGGCTTGTCTGATTCACACAAGCTAAACACCAAAACCTTGCTCTCAACATCCTTTTCACTCTACTGGACTCCACTAATGTCCAAAAAATAAAAAATTAAGAAAACAATCCTTCGAAAAAAATTCAGTTTTTTCACTTTTTTCAAACTTTTGACGTCAGACCCCCATGATGCCCATACATAGGACAGGAAATTTTTTTCAATACCTCAGGCATTATCTACCACCAATACCTTCCACCTTTCCTACAATAAAAATTTGAAACTTTGTACAATTTTGCTGTGCAGCACACAACACATTTTGATCTAAAAATCAAAAAATACATTTTGACCAACAAAAAACCAGCAATGAACATTGCCATAGCAACCAATCACCAATTCTCAATACACATCCTTCAGCAGAAATCAACCATTTCTAAGCTACAAAGCTGTACCCCAATTTCACCATGTTGGCTTTGTTCTTTTGTTGCAGTAAAAACCTGTAAAATCAAAAAAGATTCTTTTGACACTTTGGGCATAAACTACAGCCCAAAAGTGACTAACAAACCAAGCATGACCAAAATCAAACAAATAGAACACTTTCAAATTTGTGTTCACATGTGATATTTCACCACTATACATTATTCAATGTACAGTTCAAATCACCCAAAATACATGCACACAAATATACATACATACACACAAACATACATGTATACACATGTACAACATATGTACACACAGTACATACATATCTACATGCATACATACAACACACACACACATCTACACACCAGACAATGCCACAATGACAACACCAGGGGCACATTGATGAAATCATTTTACCTTTTTCAAGGGAAGAACAAAACATCAGAAAGTTTGAAGCTGAATGTATTGTGGATGAAAGAAAATTTCAAAATTTTTGAAAGACACACCAGAAATGGAGAACCAAGCCTTTGTTCCACCACTCATTTTCGAAAGGAAATATCAGAGATATTGAATCAAGCCAAAGTAACTTTTGGCAAAGAAGTGACACAGTACCTGAATCTGCCTGGAAACGTATGTTACAACTACAGTGGTGCTTCTGTTGCAACACATGCTTCAAAATATCACATTACAATTCTAGTTGCTGGATTCCAGTCGCATTGCTTCAAGACTCTGAGCCACAAAGATCTTGTGTCTTGGAACCGAGCTTCAGACATTTGTAGATCTGCAGGAGGCACTTTACCCTTGTTCAGAAGCAGAGACGAATTGTGTGAATTCACAGCTCTTCTCAAACTGTCTCCATACAGGCATGTTGAGAAATTGGAGACAATAACACCCTCCCCAGACAGCTTTGAAATTATATTTATTGGTCTG
>JAAUXT010070053.1_pt1 | contig 24452 bp, 26 predicted proteins | sample 7278171 | NCBI WGS metagenome assembly JAAUXT01 (sample SAMN14350112, study PRJNA611818) | marine sediment metagenome | isolation source: surface marine sediment (1.8m) | place: French Polynesia: Moorea | collected 2018-08
ACCCAGACAGTACCCAGACAATAACAATGAAGACCAAAACATTGTCAGGCACACTGTGGAGGCATCTTTTATTCAATGAACTCCTTCAAAGTACTCTCCATCGAGATCTATGCACTTCTGCCAGCGCCTGGGCCATGCCCTCAGGATACAGTCAGCAAACTTGTGCGACAGAATGCAGCCAATTTCTCCATCAACAGCATCTTCCAGCCCATCCAGACTGCCAAATCTTTGGCCCCTGAGAGGGAGCTTCAAGGTTGGGTAGAAGAAGAAATTGTTCGGAGCTAAGTCCGGGGAGTAGGGGGTGTGTGGCATGACATTGATGTGCATGGTGCGGATGAAGAGCTTGGTGAGGTGTGCTGTATGCACGGGCACATTGTCCATGTGTAAATAAAAGTTCCTCAGTATCCTTGGACACCTCCTCGCAATTGCCAGCCTCATTCTGTGGAGCATCTGGATGAAGTTGTACCTGTTTACAGTCTGACCACACAGGAACTCCCTGTGAATTACTCCCCTGTAGTCAAAGAAACTTATCAGGAGTACCTTCCCAGTGGCTCTTGTGTGACAGAACTTGATCAGCCTGGCACCACCTTTGGCAATCCATTGGGTGGACTGTTGCTTTGTTTCTGGTTCATACATGTATATCTAATTCTCATCTACTGTCACCACCTTGCGCAGGAAGCCTGGATCAAATTCCACTCTGCATTTCCACAGTTCGCACATGGTAAGGCACAGATTCCTCTCCCTGTTGTTCAACAACTTTGGAACAAGTTTGGCAGCCTTGCGCACCAAACCCAAGTCTTGTTTCAAGATTCTGTTCACAGTACCATAAGTGAGACTTGTTTCAGTACAAATGTTGTGGATGGCAACTCGCCTGTCCTGCTCCACCAAGTGTTGGGCAGCCTGGATGTTCCCAGCAGAGTATCCCCTCTGGATTTTGTGTGCTCTTGGATAGTCTGTGACTCTTGTTCTTCCATTCTGGAATGCCTTGTACCATCTTCTGATGCTGTGTTCACACAGTGTATGCCCTCCAAACACTTGCCTCAGGAACACATTGGTGAGTGTCAAGGTGATTCCAAGTTTTTGGCAAAAGTGGATCACCACGCACTGCTGTAGCTTCACCGGAATCTCAAGGACACATTTCATGTTGCCTCTGTGAGCGATCAAGTCTTTAACCTCGGCTGCACTTGCAGAAATAGTCTGCAGTAGTCTATGAGTCAACCATGTTGAGCTGACATCAACATGCACAGAAATGCCGTCGGACAGCAGGATTGGATACCCCCTCGTATGTGGGCGGGGGTGATCATGAAAGTTCCAATTTACCCCTGATTAGGACCTCTCTCAGTTTGGAGGTATCAGCCCTTCACTGGAAAATTTCCATGTCCTCATTTACTGGGGGTCAGCAGGAAATTCCCTGTTCACCACAAATCAGGAAATTTCCCAGTTGTAGGTGTGTGTGTGTGTGGGGGGTAAGTCAGGAAAATTGTTGTTTGCCCCCTGTAAATCAGGAGATTTCTCCCAACCCCGTAACTGGGAAATTTCCTGATTTCCTGGGTTGAGTGTAATCAGGAAATGCCAGTTTGCCACCCAACCAGACACAAGGGTAAAACCTCAGCAGCACGCTTTGTGGCTGACAAAAGAAAGGATGTACAAAATGTGAGGGCACTGTGCCTGTTCACCATCAGCCAAGAGAGGCACAGGTGGTTGATTCAAGACAAGGAAAGACGAGGGGATGCTTTTGTCTATCTCAGTCCAGACTGGCCAATAGACTTCGCTGCTGAACATGCAGAGTACCACAATATATTGATACAGCCTCTTAGATGGTTTTTGGAGATGCATGTGACTTGGCGACGAATTCTTTTCAGTGTCCAGGTACAGTACTTACTGAACTATTAACTGTTTAACTGTCTGACATCTGACGGACAGGGTTGGGGTTGACGCTGACGGAGAATTTCTTCAGACAGCACAAATGTGAGAGGATCAAGAGAAGACGACTTTGGATGAGTTTTCGGCCGCCGGTGGTGGTCCGGGAACCAAATGGTTGCAAACATTCGAAGTTTTTCTTTGAAGATTGTTCGTCATTTCGTTGCCCATTTGAAGCAAGAAAAGATCCAGGGAGGGTTCACCAAATCAAGAAGCAGGCTCGATTTGTCTGTACGAGTAATCCCTTTTTTTCTTTTGGCAAACATGATTCGTATACACTCAAGCTCAGACTTCTTGATGTTGAAACATCGCGGAGAATCGTGTGGTCTTCTCGATGAAAATGGCTGACTGATCACCTTTATCTTGGGATCAGCCAAATCACCTTGCAGAAAGTCGCGCGCTCAAAACGGTGTCTTCTTGTGCAGTATCATGATCCTCCAAAACAGATCCACAAAGGAGCAATTTGTCAAAAGCTCCAGGAAGGCCCGGTTGCTTGCCAACACGTTTTGCGCAGTGCAAAGGAACTGAAGTTTCCAACCAGAGGAGCAAATTTTCGACAACGAAAGCGCAACATGCTGTCTCAGTCATACTGTCTCCACACGGTTCCCAGAGAACCAGGGCCCCCAAGGCTGCGCGCCGTTCTTGGCGACAAGACAGCGACGTGCTCAGTTTGTGTACTTCCAATAGTTTTGGTTTTTTTCGCATTTCGCACATCTATTTACAGACACATGTGCGCGTACTGTTTCGGATTTAGCAAACAGCTTGCTAGACGAGACCAACTGAAAGACGCGAACAGCAGCAACTTGCGCGCACTGACTCGTTTGGTCTTGAACAGGAACGAGGTCGCCCAGCGTCCCGAGTCCCATAAATTAGGGATCAAACGCTAGAAACGAAGGAAAGCTTCACACTACACGCTTGACGAACCGAAATTCTCTTGTCAAGCTTTGATTCAAGCAGTCTTGTCCACTCAATGTTGTGTCCACTCACAAAATACGAATAATACGAGTGTACGAGCGTATTCACATCCCTCTGTCCGATGCTGTTGTTCAGTGCGAACAAACACAGCTCAGACCAACATCCGTCTGGTCTTCTCTGAATTGATGCACGTTCAAATTGGAAAATAATTCACAAGCAACTGGGAAAATCAGGAACACAACACTTCAAATGTTGCTGCGTACGTACTCGTATCATGCGTAGGCGCGCGATTGTGTGCGGCTACGAACAGCAAGAGCAGGCTTTCGGGCAAACAATGTTTGGTCATCAAAAGAACATTTTACGGCAAAATAATTTGAGTTCCTTTTCAGAGTTGCGTCTCTGTCGTTGCTTGGCTGAAATTTGTTGACTCGTTTTCGTCTGTTTTTTTTGTTGGCAAAAAAAAACCCATGTACACGATGCCAATCGGGTCTCGACAAAAGCAACCAAGCCTTTGGTTCTGCAATTCTATTCAAGGTCTTCTCGCAGAAATATCAGATTACGTAATCGGCCTCTTTACATTCATCTTGCATTTGTTTTCTCGTACAATCCACAAAACGTTTATGTACAGAAAGATTGTTTCCTTTTGATAAATCTCCCTGTATCTTTGGTAGACAGCACTGTTTCATTTGTTTGAAGAAAACTTGTGTTCTTTCCACCCTCAAGTGAATGTCAAATGCGAGTGGAATCTGAATGACTGCGAATTTGTTCCTTCGCATTGAAGGTCGCAGACATCCACTTGTCCTTGCTTCTCGTACTCAAGGTCCATGATCGTGACAACATTGTCTCTTCAATGAGTGCGGGGCAGTGTTTGATCGATTTGATTCAGCTGCACCTGCAGCCAACAAGGAGTAAACCTCCAGCAGAGGAACTCTGCGAAGCTTCGCTTGGTCGAAGACGACATCTTTTCTGGCACAACTTCTCAAGTCTTGATCCGAGGGGACCTTTTGCACTCGCTAATTGTGGTAGAGTTGCGCACGAGGACAACGCGTGCGTGCGCAAAAAGGGCCAAACATTTCTCGTTCGTGGCGAGGCCTTGACGGAACTGACAAACACTTGCAGTCGCACACCTTCGACAACGCGCACTTGGTATCGTTCACCTGTCCAAATTTTTGAGCGGTCTGCCCGCTTGCGAGTACTACGAGGCTGCTTCCAAAAGCCCTTGGTGGTCATGTTCGTGGTTGCATTACATTTTGAGCGGCTTCTCTCCGTTCCCAATCATTCGCACTGTTCTTGACCAATTAATATGTGAAGATGTCCAGCGAATGACAAAACAGGCCATTGAACACTTTTGGAGACTAGTCTCGTTTCGCACTTCCGCAAAAGAATTTCTCGGCGACGTAATTTTTCTTCTTTACAAAAAAAAATTACAAAAAAAAAACAAAACAAAGTTCCTACGAAGGCCAGTTGTGTAGGTATCGTCACCAAACATGAAAAGCAATTTGCAAACGACAGTGTGCATCAAGTCACAGATGCGTGAAGTAATTTTGCAACTGCATGAACTCGTCGGGTGAGCGCTTCCATGTTCGCATTGAAATCTCCACTAAAAATTAGTACCACTGCGAGACAAGCCATACGTGTATTCAAAACTAGACTGCGTTTCATTTTCCCAATGGTCGAGGTTTCTTCCTGTTTTTTTGCGCGAACTCAAAATGCAGAGTAACCATGTTGCCAGACTGCACTCACCGTGGATGTTCGGCGACTTGCAGCCTCGCGCTGCTGGCTCCAGGCACGGAGAGCACCTCGCAGCCGCAGGCCCTAGCTCTCCGCCATCCTGTCCAGAAGCCTTCTGAAGGCGACAGGCACTGTCCGGGTCCGGGGCTCCTTACTCCACTTGCAAAGCACAGGGCTAAGGTAACTCCGGTTTACCCCTTGCTCCTACTGTCACCGTTTCGTGTGCTATAGTCAGCAGCAGTCACACTTGACAGGCAGCGGCAGCGCCATGCCAACAGCAAAACTTGTCATGGGAAATAGAGCACCTTTGGAGATGCACTCAGCAAACCGGTTCTCTCGCACCCCACATTCTGCTCCCCTCCTCGAGCGATCTCTGAGAGTGTGCGCGCACTGTGTGAGAATGTTCGCTTCACATTTTCAAGCGCAACTTTGAGAGTGCATGCATGGTGTTGTTATTTTCGTGCAAATGCCAAGGTGGTGAAATGAGAGAGCCTTTTCTGTCTTTTTTTGTCTCTTCTATCTTCAGGAAAATCTCTGGTACCACAGAACACTTGTAACAAGGTGAAGAGCCGCTCCGTCCACGAGCGTTTCATGCGCGTGGCTAGCGATCAAAAGCTTTTTTGCATGATTCAGTTTTCGTTTTCAGCAGAACGCCCCCGAGACCACACTGGATGCTTCCCATTTTAACAGCTCGCAAGTGTACGTCTTTCTGCATGCTGACAATTTCATTGTTGTCCCTGTGTAGAAATGGAAAGTAAAGAACAGAAAACAGGAGAAAAAATATATCAGAGGCGAAGCCAAGGATTTGATTAATCTCCTGTTTTTTATTCTTTTTCTGATGAAAGGCACAAGTCATTTCAATGTGCAGTGGAACAGGGTCAAACCATTCAAGTGACAACTGTACATAAATTGACAGTTCATCTCCTGTGGAGAACAAAAGTTGCCCCTGACGACGTGCCTTTAAAAAGAAATCAGGGCTTTGAACACAGGCACGTCGTCAAGAAATAGTTGTGCGATTTCAATGGAGCCATTTTGTCAAGCATCTACCGAGTGGGCAAGGAGTGACAACTTTTGGGGAATGATCATCCCTGATCACTCACATTGCACAGGAGTCTCAGCACAAAGTGTCCCTGAAGGAAAACAGATCCACCATAAAAAGAATGAGCAGTGATCACCCCTGATCACTGCCACAAATTTGTTTGGTTTCATCACCTTGCACCAAGAATTCCCCAAATCACCAGGCACCGAGTGTCCTTCTGAGTGTGGTGTTCACCCGTGATCCCTCCCAAATATTCACAGGGGACCACCACGAGACAGTAATCACCCCTTGAACACTGCTGATTTCTTGGTCGGGTCCCCCAAATACTCGCTGGCGATCAGGGTGACCACGACAATGCGATACCAGTGGTGATGCAGCCAGTTCACCCCTTCCCAAAGGGTGATCAGGTATTGAGGCCGTGGAGCCAGCATCAGTATCATTTTGATGGAGTTTTGTAAATTAGTCTGAATCTGAATGTCTGAAAGTCTAAAACAGCAATGTTGAGATTGTCTTGATATTGCTATCAAATAGCAAATTGAGACAGATAGCAATGTCGAGGTCAACAGACAGCAATGTCGATACCCAGATAGCAATATGGAGACCCAGACAGCAATATCAAGATTGACAGATAGCAATATTGAGACCAAGATAGCAATATCCAGAGTAACAGATAGCAATATCAAGATTGCCAAAATTCTCGATGTTGCTGTTTCAGACATTCAGATCAAGACAAGTCTACTGGCCTCATTTTGATGCTGGCAGTGGAAGAGGTAACACCTCGGGGGGGGGAGGGGGACATAATGAGCATTGTGAAGCATGCTCGTTGTTCAGAGAGAATTTCTGGGACAATCTTGTTCTGAGATTTCAAATTCCTCCTGATGACTTCTGGTGAAACCCATTTTTCAGCACATCAAATCAGAATTAAATTTGCCCAGGTCTTTTCGGTCCACAAAAGTTCGCACTGCATTTGCAGATTGACCGATGATTGCGCACACAACCATTTCCTTTATCGCTGGTTCACAATTGCCCCATGCAAACAGACAAAAGTCCGTGTTCAGTTGAACAGAAAAACTATTTATTTCGTGATATCATTGGAACAAACGGAACAGTTAGGTTCTAATCGACCATTGGAGAACAGCACAACACCAAAATAAAGTGTTTGTTCGACAAAACAATCTCTCTTGGTCTGTGTTTCTGAAACGTCATGACCCAAACTGACGACATGGTTGGAATCATTCTGCGCCCACTCACTTGTGGGACCAAAGATGCATTCAGTCCAACCTCAATCGTTTGTTCATGAAAGGCTTCCTTCTTCGTACAGAACTTTGACGTCCCTCTCAAAAGCTTTCCTCAGAGTTGGTCGCTTCAGTTTGAACGTGGGAGTCAGTAATTCGTTCTCCACGGAAAACGGTTCCGGATACAGCAAAATATTTTTCACCTGCGGAAAGGAATCAGAAATCAAACCATCAGAACCAAAATGTCACAAGAACATAACGTGATGAGTGTGTGCGGCTGCGTCAGCACAGCACGTTTGGGGTAGCACAATTTGCTTCTTCCTCCTGTTAATTGCAAAGAAGTGCGACAACAGCTTGTGCGTCAAACTAAACTCACAGTGAAATGGCTGACAGAGAAAAACAGTCCAGCTGAAGTCACATGCAAAAGAACCAAACAGCTTCAGAATCACGTGTTGCATCGTTCAGCACAACTCACCATTTCGAATCCCTTTAGTTGCGCCTCCTTCCCGACACGGTGCATGTCTTCTAAGACCTGCATCTTGGCTGTTTCATCTTTGCAGAAAGCTGCCATGTCGGTCGGAAGGCCCCGGGGTCCGGCCCAACCCGGGATCACCTCCATGTCCGGCACAACCACAGCCACGGGGTGCGTCTGCCAAGACAAATGTCCTTTGTACGTTTCGAAGTCCACCTAGCACCACCTTCCCAGTTACGATTTATGTCGTTTGGGTGCATTTGGCAACAAAAAACACAATGATTTTGTGTGACAAATGTCTGCCCCTTCCACGAAAGACCTATCCAGAATTCTTACACCAAACGACCTCGTGAGAGCTTCGCGTGAAAGTTCAAAGGGCTCTTCTGCAAACGACAATGTATAGTCTATTTCTTGTGGAAACGCTGACAGTTCTCCATATACAGGACCCATAACTCGCTCTTTGATTCGTCGTCGCTGACCTCGAGACTGTTTCCCTCGACGAAGCACTGCGCAACGAGGCGGCTGCGCGAGTAGATGTTCTCGAGCTTCTCCGGCGCCAGGTACTCGCCCTGCGCCAGCTTGAAGATGTGCTTCTTTCGGTCCACGATCTTCAGTGCGCCGTTCTGCAACAAGCAGCAAAGGCGCCTCTGACTTTTCACGAACGAAGAAATAACATTCTGTTGTTTGGTTTTTGTGAATTGATGTACTTGGGACCAACAGAAAGGTTTGTGTTTTTTCGCGGCTTTTTTATCCCTCTTTTCATATCTATGCCGACATTTTTAAGAAGCAAGGAGATACCAACCGCGAGCCACTGTCCGATGTCGCCTGTATGCACCCAGCCGTCTTCATCCACAGTCTCCGCAGTTCTCTCTGGATCTTTGTAATACCCCTTCATCACGGACGGACCCTTCACACAAACCTGAAATATGAAGCGCGGGACTTCTGTTAATGAGACCTTGTTTCCGTTGAAATGCAAGAAAGACAAACAGCGGGAGCTGAGCTCATGAGTTGTAGATCTTGTTGCAGCAGACACGAACCTCCCCTTTGTTGTCCCTGGCGAAGTACTCCATCTCAGGGACGTCCACCAGTTTGATCGCGTTGCTGGGGATCGGGGCGCCCACGTGTCCTGAAATGCCACGACCCACATGGTGAAGCCAGATTCTCATTTTCAGGACCTTCAGCACGGTAGAAATCTCTTGCCTTTCCCTGTGTGCTGACTCACCGGTGGACACGTCGTAGGACAAGGTGGTGGAGACTCCCGCGGTGCATTCCGTCTGTCCGTAGCCTTCCATCACCTGAACACGAAATTATTTCGTTTTGTGAAGAGAAACAGTTTTCCCAAAACTGAAAAGGTTGGGTGTATATTTTTCGAAGGAGTTGTTGTTTGCTCCTCCTCCATCGGGCTCCATGCTGGACTTGGTCGCCCCGTCCCCTATCCGTCCGTGGCCTCAAGGAACGCGGCACCGCGCCTCTACTCACGGGGACGCCGAAGCAGATCCTGAGGAACTCGAGCACAGCGTCGCCCGCGGGAGCCGAGCCCGTCATGATCACCCGCACTCGGCCTCCCAACAGCTTCTGCAGCTTCTTGAACACGAGGAGATCCCATATTGTCGAGTTCTTCACGATGCCTCTGCAGCAAACGAAATACAGCAGTACAAATACCTGTCCAGTGTCGCCTTGGCTCGTTCATCTTGACATACGTGAGAGAAAAATAACAACTCCCAAGTTTGACAGAACAAACCTGTCAAGCATGGCTTTCTTGCTGTTGAAGGCCTTGGTGAACAAAAGCTGCTTCAGTTTACTCGCGCTCACACCTTGCATCACCTGCAACGCAGCTGACATGAATCTTCAATCATTCTCAAAGCAGTCTCGTTTGAGACAGGAAACAAAACGTGTTTTCGTCTTCCGGAAGTCCTTCGGGCTGGAAACAACCAACTCACCCACCTTGTCATACATTCGGTTCAGCAGTCTTGGGACACTCAAAAAGATGGTTGGTTTCAAGGCACCAATGTCTTCCATCAACAGCTTGACATCACCTCTGTAGAAGCCGATCTGGGAACCACATGCCAACAATCCTTTCTGCAACCGTGCAAAAAACAGTCTCAGCCGCGACGGTTGCGATGGTGGTGAACGAGCAGAAATGTGATCTAAACACTGCAAAACTATGAAGACTCAAAACCCAACTTGGCTCCCACCTGTATTGTTCTCTCCATCATGTGAGCCAAAGGCAGGTAGGAGATGTAGACATCATCCGGTGACCCAACTATCTGCAGATAGAGAAAGAATCCCCATCAAAGAAGAAAGTTACCCCCAACAATGTGGGACAAGAAAGAAAGCGCTGGTGAAAAGTAGCATGGACTGGTTACCCCGTGTGCCATCATGGCAGAAACGTTGGCAATGATGTTCTCGTGAGTGAGAATGACGCCTTTGGGTGGTCCTGCCACAGACAGACACGAAACAAAAGTTGGCACACGAAAGAAACACCATGTTCAACATTGTGAAATTCGGCAGACACCGGCGATAAGCAAAAACACTGGAAACGAACCTGTTGTCCCGCTGGTGTAACACAGGGTCATCACACTGTCGGGTTTCGGAGGCTGCAGAGCAATTCACACAGAAACAAAAGTGCATGCACGGCTTTTCGCAGAATGTGATGAAAGTTTGACAATGTTGGAAAGACGCTTCCTTGCTTGGACTCTGCCAGACTCACCACAGGGTCCTTCATATTTTGCCTTCCCTCGTCCTGTAGTTGCGTCAGAGACAAGACCTGAACTCCATGTCTCTGAGCCGTCTCCATGTTGTTGTTCGACAGAGGGTCAAAAACCACGATGCGTTTCAGGCAGGGCGTCTTTTCCATACTGTCCAGCAACAGCTGCGCTTTCTCAGGCGTGTCCACCAGCACAGTCGTCATTTGTGCTGCAAAAGGAACAAACAATCGGGATCTTAAAACATTCTCTTTCGCCTCGTTACCTGCATGGCGTCCCAAAACGCGTGTCTCGTCTTCCAGAAGGCAGCCGTGCGACATACTTTGGTTGATGATGTAGGAGCATGCTTCGGCCCCGAGTGTGTCGTACAGCGGCACCGACACCAGGGAGAACATGCAACAGGCCTGGTCACACAGCACCCACTGAAAAGACATGGAAGGTCTGACACCGTCAATAATTGGAAGCAACGGAAACTGTCAGAACAGGCCAGCAGAACCTGTGATCAAACACACGTTTGATCGCCTCCCTTCGGAAGTGAAGACGATCAAATCTGTCCGGGACAGTGGATCTTGGCTGTAGTGTTCAAGAAGCGTGTGTGGATACCCTCATACAGTCAATTCACAAAAAGGACCGCAAATCAAGGAAGACAAAGGTGTACTGGCCACTCCAAAGCTGCATTCAAAGCTGCATTCAGCTGCACGGAGTGGCGATGGAAACCTGACGCCTGACTGAACCATCAAACAAATAGTTCAATACACAGTGAACACGGACGCCACCTCGAGTCTGTTGGTGGCGTAGATGCCGACGAACGTCTCTTCGCCGGGCTCGAGGCCTTTGTGGAGCAGCCCCGACCCGATCTGCTGCGCGCGGTCGTACACCTCCTGGTAGCGCACCCACTGGTACTCGTTGTTCGGTCCGCTGCGGGTCCCCATGCATGGCCCGTTGTCTGCAAAGAGGCGACTTTTGTTTTGATGGGTCAGTGGCTGTCCGTCTCATGGATTTCAGTCTCGCCTTCTTATTCACTGCACCAGTATCTCAGCCCATTGTCGCCACGAAAATAGTATCTGTGAAACTCACAGAAAACTTACTCGAAGCTTTGATTCCTCTTTTCAGGGCCTCGTGAACCGTTCTCGCGTCCTCAAACATGTGCGTCGTAAACTCTCCATCTTTTGTCAAATGCGACGTCCTTTCTCCGGACTACATGGTGAGTAGAAAGAAATTGCTTTGCGTTGAAAATCAACTGTCACGGAAAGCGCTGACTGCAGGCAGATAAATTTGGCGATGCACAAAAGTCTTTGTCCTTTTCTTGTTTTCCTTCACCTGACCAATTTTGCTCTGGTTGCTCGGGTCGATCGGATGCGTCTCCCGCCCAGACCTGTCCGGTGCAGCCGACAGCCGCTTCCGCATCTTGTTGTAAAGATAGGTGAGCACAACAGCCGAGGACGTGGCAGCAGCAATTCCGATGACAAGTTTTCGGTCCAGTTTCTCGCGAACAAACCGCTTGACTTCTACAGCGCAGGAAGCCATCGTGGGTGCCTTCAATGGAAACATAAATATTTACGCATTGGCAAAGCGATTTCTCCTGTAAAATACACACACAACTGATTTTGACAAAGTGTTCAGGCAGCAGTCAGTACTTGACGCTGACAGCGAACGTCACTCATTGAAACAAGGAGATTGGTTCTGGCTCTTTCTGAGCAGAATTTTGCAAAGCATCGAGCCAGTTGTCCACCTGTGTACAACAACTATGACATAAGGTATTTCTTGTTGAACTGCAGTGCACAAAAAGCTATTCGTGCAAAATTGAGCTTTTCTGTTCAAATGGACCGCAATGCAATGCACGTCTGTGTGCAAGAAACAACGCGTGCATCCAGTTCTGCACGCACTCATTCTCGTCATTTACCAGTCAACAAAACAGAGAGAAAACACAAGGCCGTGTTGAGTACTGGTGAAACATTACGATTTGTAAAACTCACCAGAAGCACTCCATGATGGATCGTTCAGTGAAATCTATCTTAATTTGCAAGCGAGTCAACGAAAATGGCATTCTCTATTTGAATGGAATGTCTCCCTTGACTTGACATTTGGGCCATGCGTGCATATTTGTGGGTACCACAACAAGTTGGCACGGAGTTTGCACGTCTCCAAACAGCCAGCCGTCAATCTTGGAACAGGTGATACATCTGACGAACACGGACCACTACGCATGGCTGGGTGTGTTCAGCGAAACATATCCTCCGACCAAAATTCAGACGTCATCGCAGCCACGTTTTGCAACCGAGGAACATCAATCTCGACATCCCGGTGAAACCCACCTCTTTCGGGTAGTTGATCGGTAGAAGTGACAAGGTCTGGGCTGATTCCCCTTTTGACAGGTCTACCTTGTTCAGATGTGTCTTCCAAATAGGCACAATCGTACTTGCACAAATTTGTTTTCTTGTGGGTGGCCAGAGATGCACAAAATTTTCGTTGTCCGCATATCGCTCTATCAACCGCAGTCCTGACAAAAAAGGCCAAAGATCAAAAAGTTGTTTGCTTGACACACTGATGAATGATGCTTCTGGAGAGGAAAAATGAAACGTACACGTGTGCAAAAAAAGAGAAAACAACAGAGATGCACAGAAAAGGGTTCCGAGCAGAATCAGGTCAAGTTGGCGCACGCGAGATCTGACGCTGATTTTTGCCGTCATTGCATTTCATTGATCAACCGCTGCTTTACGGGACTCAACCCAAATATGGCCTGGTCGTGTGATGGCAGAGCCCATACATGGGAACAAAGCTGTTTGCTGTATCTCTAGGTAACTGAGAGGTAAGCCAAAATCCCAACAATGTGTTTTTCCCAAACCGTTTGTTTGGTTCTTCGCCACAGTCGACAATTGACGTGATGACCAGAGTCTCAGGGTTTTCGAAACAGTGAGAAAGGAACGCGACTTCAAATTTGAACCAAGAAGCAACATGCACGCAAGAAACATTGAACTTGAGCGATAATAGCCTCCTCAAAAAAGGCTCCAACGAAGCAGTCTTCCACTCGACGCCACACCCGTACTGGGCCCAAAAATTTGAGCTCCTGATTCAGATTCTACCGACCGCTGCACGAAGTGTGAGGACGGGAGGCTGTGTGAGTGTGCACGATTCCTTCTCATGGATTTTCCGTCTGCGCGATTTGTAATCGCGAATCGTAGTGAGCCCCAGTTCCTTTGACACAAACCCCTCGCGCCCCTTTGCGAACGGCAGAGTCAATAGTCAAGGTTTGGTTCTGAGCGAGCATTCCATCCATCCCTCACCGTGTTTCAAAGGAATTGTGTTGTGTTCATGCTCGGTGTCTTGTGTTTTGTGGTCAAACCCATTCCATAGTCACAGAGGTGAAGGAAAAAGATCCCTGTGACCTTGTGTCGTGAGTGGACACACTGTCAGCTGAGGGATTCTTGCATTCCCAATGTAAGGCACTCTTTCTGGAGCTGTGGCCACTCATGGTGGGTGAGTGCAGTGAGGCTTGGAACATTTTGGTTGCCTACAGAGCCTACAGTGTGCGAGTTGGAGTAGTCTTGATTCCTCTTCTACAGGTCAGGGTCTTGAAACACTGGGGCGGAGGGCAAAATCATCTGATCATGACATGAACATGATGGTCAGATACAAGGATCCCTGCCTTGGTTGTGCAGTTTTTTACGAGTGATGTTTGTGCAGTGAAGCAATGTCCTGCAGACTCAACGGGTTCAGCGTGTTGAACACCGCTTGGTGCTGGCTGTCAGGCATCTCACATGTACCCTCAGTGTCACTCACAGGATGCCCTGAGGCGCACAGAGCCTGGCTCCAAAAGAAGCACGCTCCATATGACACAGAATGATTGTTCCAGTCACGGTACCACAATTTACAGTTGCGCCCCGGACCCAGAACCTCGGAAGGGCGATGTCTGCGAATCTGCGTGGCTTGTTGTATGCGCGGCCGGGGCTGCGCATCCTGAGGCCCGCCATCGTCCCAGGTTCGTTTCCACTCTTGAAAGCAACTGATAAACTCTTTTTGTACAATGCAATTGACGTCAAACTAGACTCTACTCTGAATCAAACCATCACGACGCATCCCGAAGCGTGCAAGTGCACGCGATCGGGAAAAACGTTGGACGAAACAACAAACCGATTGAGATCACAAAATTGTCGGTAATGACATTTCGCCAAATCCGAAAAATGAAATGAATGCACATTGCCATTCCGAGAAGCCTTCTGGAGCACTGTTTCGAACAACCGAACCATGCGCGGGATCGCCTCCCAACATCGAACAAACACTCCGTTATCAAACTGTGCCAGACTTCCTGAGCCGCCACCCGAGATGTTCCGCACACGAACACCAAAAGATGCGTCTATCCAAGGGTTCGGTGCGTTGACCGAACGTTCCTGCTTCACTTGAAACAAAAAGGTGGTTCAGCAATCTTCTAAATTGAAGATGTGAAGAAAGGATTGAATTTCCAAGAACGAACAAAGCTGGGCTGTCTGACTGAGAGCTGGGCGACGAGAGCTTTGCACAGCAAGACGGTTTGTTCATTCAGGATTCTTTTCCGGTGTTGGCTGGTACAACCAAGTTAAGACGTGTAATTCGTAGAGATACGAGTCCAGCAGAGGTCTCCATTTCTGGCAACCAGTCACTTGGCTTGGTTACGAGCACCATAACAGTGCAGTGGGAAAAATGATAAACTTCCAGTTGCCAGAAATGCTTGGGTTCCCCTCGTTCACGAGTAGATCTGTTTCAAGCTTCTTTGCAAGGATCTTCTTGTGATGTGTGCGTTCTGTACGCCTCGAATCGACCTGCAGGAATGGCTGCCAGATTGAACGTGGGTGTGCTGGTCTGTCTGGGTTGTTTTCACGAAGATAAAATCATTTCTGTGGGGCCAAGTGAGTGATAAAACATTTCCCATGGTGCACCCTCGTTCTGGGTGTTTTGGCCTTCATGGGAAACGAACTGAAAGAAAAAACTTTGTGAAGGCTTGAAGATTGGAGACCAGGCTCTGCTCACCTCCATTTCAGATTGATTCAATAAAACAGGTTCTTGAATAACCTGTGTGGTTCAACCCAGAACACAGGTTTGATTGCACCCAAAAGCCACATTTGTTGCAAAGTACAGCCACAAAAATATCAGAGAAGTGGTGAACAAGTCGCACCGTCTGGTGGAAAAGTTGCACGTGGAGCATTCAAAAGTGGGAAGAACTGTTTGAATAAATATAACTCATCAACTATTTCTCACAGCTCACTTTTCAGGGCTGCACCGACGAAAAACTTCACCAGTGCTTTGTGAACCTCAACCAAACACTTGAAATATAATGTTTCTCTCCCTGCCGGATGATCACACCCTTGCAGAGTTATATCAAGGAGGGTAATAATGAAAATCAGACATCATAATGACAAGTCAGAAACCCTTGATCGTTGTCTTGTCACTTGGAAGCAACTCTATAATGGCAGTGCGTTTTGCCGTCACCACAGGAACAGCAACCCTCCTTAAATTTTTTATGGATCTTTGCGTGTTGTTTGAGAGGGTCACAACCTGTTGTGGTTGGACTGCAGACCTTACACTCCAGTCACGAGCAATTAAGATGACTGCTTTCAATATCAAACAGCAAAGCTTCACTGAATGCCCAGATACGGTGTTTGGAAAAATCTCCGCGCAACTGCAGTGTCATTGAATGTTTCTATTTGCAGACCAATTCTAATCATTCCCGATCAAGATCATGATGATTGGCATCAAGGCTTGATCAGTGTTCCGCAGGTGATCCAACAAAACGATCAGAGTTCATGCAGATTCGACAAATTCTTTGTCGTCAGTCTACGCAACAATGCCTGTGAGCAATTTTAATTTCTGAATAATTTGCAACAGTGTTGTCTGATATTTTACGGAAAACTCAATGTTATCGATCAGAGAGTCTGCGTTGCGCACTCGTTGTCTGCATGATCTGAATCCTGAAGACAACCGTTGCTGCGATGTTTCAGGGCGTGAGTGACTTCAAGATCTCGGGGCTGCTCTGCGCGCCCTGCACGCCGTTTAATCCCGACGGGTGAGTTCACTCCAATGTGTTCACTCTGGTATGGGGGACTGCTTCTAAGTTGGGGCTGAGCTTTCACAAAAAATCTTCTCAGCGGCACGGGTATCTTCAAATCCAAAAGTGGTGTATTTTTGAAAAGAAAGCAGTTGCGTTTCAAACTAAACTCGAGAACAACGTGTTGGATCGAACTTCACTGGTAGAGACAAGGGGAAGATTCGCGTGCGTGCGGCTCGTACGAGGTAAATATCGCACAACTTGTTCTTCACTCTTTTGTAGGGAACTGAATTTGGAAATAATTCCAAAGTATATCGATCACTTGCTGGAATATGAGGTTCCAAGTGTCTTCAGTAAGTCTCGGAAGCAATCCTTACTGCTCAGCAGAACCGTTTCTTTGTGCTCAACAATGTCAAGTACACGTTGCACAGAAAACGACTCGTCAGGCAAGTTTTTTGTTGCTCATTTGTATTTTCGACACATTCCAAACTTTCTGCCCAGTTACCGGTTCTGTGGGCGAAGGATACCACTTGACACTGGACGAGCGCAAAAGGGTGGCGGAGACGTGGGTCCAAGCAGGCAAGGGCAAGTGCGTGCTGCTTCTACTTCTGTTCTCCAAGCTTCGTGAAGATCGCCTGTTTGTACATTTCATCCACTGGCATTTTGAAGCCCTCACGCATCAACCGACAACGAGTCTTTGTAACCTTGCAATTGAGTGGGGTCTGGGGCCAACGCTATTGCACTTTGCCAAGATCAGGAACCAAAATGAGAAAATAATTGTGTTGAATTTCGTTTGGCAAAGGTTGCGCCACATTATCGTCCACATATCGGGGAATAACTACAAGGAAAGCCAAGAACTGGTGAGCTCGGTCCAGCGATTACCATCAGTTTTCCAGTGGCCAAAGGTCCCACAGTTTGAGCACATCAAAAAAGCTTCTCGTTCACTGCAGGCAAAACATGCACAAGACATTGGTGCAGATGCCATCGGCTGCATGGCTCCGTCCTACTTCAAACCTGAGACTGCGGGTACGTTGGTCCAATAGTTTGATGGACATCAAAGGACTCGGAACACCACGATGTAGTCAACACACAACCTGTCAAGTTCGAAGAGCTGTCTCTTACTCCGCGCGGGTTGGGAAAACGTTCTGCGGAAGGTTCTATGTGGAACGATCACTTCACAATTCAGAGTCTTACGCCGAGTACATGGCAAAAGTCGCCAGCGCAGCGCCCAACCTACCCTTCTTTCTCTACGACATTGACTTCATGACTGGCTGCAAGTGTGAGTGACCCAAAGATTCTCCATTTCCTGCTCTGGATTGTGCTCTTCTGCCAAGAGAGTGTGGGCGCTCGTTTTTTGAAACAAAGGGGCTTGTTGGCACTTTCACCAAACGACAGAAAAACAGTTGACTGTCTGGGGACCGGCCCTTGGCCCCAGGATCCGCCGCTGAACAAAAAAACAATCAATGCCCCCTTCTTTTGGCACAAAGTTGTTTCCTCTCTGTTCATCTTCTGGAAGTTTTTCTGTCCCATCCCAAATGATGTCGACAGTCGTACCCATTGGTGGATCCCCACCGGTTCGCACCTTGTCAAGACTGCACTGTTCTGTGATTTCGTGACATCGCTCTTGTGACCAACAATCAATGCGAACGTCAAGAGTCCACACCAGCACACCCCACCCAAACGGGCATCACGTTCTCGGCCATCACACACAAGTTCGCCCAAGACCTGCGGAACAGATCCTCCGGTGTCTCAACACTTGACTTGCTTCCCGTTCCAGTCAGTGGTGCTGAGTTTTTCCGCGCGGCGCGAGATCGGATCCCGACTCTAGTCGGAGTGAAGCACACGTCGCCCAACTTCCCGTCGATGCACCGCATCCTGGCGGAAACGAACAACAAGTTCCAGGTGGTGCTCGGCAGCGATGAGGTGCGCAACCGTTTCCAATCGATTCGCTTGTGTCAAGAGTACGGTGCTGTTGAGTGCGCGAGTTGTGGATAAAACGTTCATCACAACACTGTTTACATAACTTAGTCCAAGAGGGTACCAACTGCGGGTGATATGAATCACACCTAAGTCCACTCGATGGGTCTGGAAGGTTTAAAGGCAGCAGAAGTGCCTGGCGACCAGTGCCTAGCGATGCGAACATCGTCTCATTGCCTGTGGTTCTGAAGAAAATCGCCGACACCAAACCATTCACAAATCCGTCGGAAATGTGCACGACAATCAGTGGTTCTCACCTTGGGTGAGTCCTTCTTTTGGGTGCGGAAGAGGCCTGATTCTTGGGACAGCCTGACCCCTCTTTTTCCCGCGAATTTTGGTTTTGCAGATATTTTTTGTCCTGATCCAGCATTGGAGATTAGTTTTGGCTGTTTCGCATTTGTAGATTTACATTGAGGGTCTTACACTTGGCATCGAGTCGTCAGTGATGAGCTCTTACCTGGGGCGACACTTGAACAGGATCAGGGCGGCGTTCAACAAGGGTGACATGGAGACGGCGCGCAGGGAGCAGGCCGCCGTGCTGCGCGTCACCGGCGTCCGAGACCAGTTCGGTGAGACAAATCTCACTCTGTCAAGGTGTTTCCCGTGCCTTGTGATGTGATTCAATTTGAATTGAAATTGTTGAAAAGGTCGACACCACGGGACGAGATGATCCAATGGTTGAACTTTTTGCTGATGCTCAGCTCAGACAAATAGAAAGTCAACTCACCCATCTTCAAACAGCGAGAACTGCGTTGCAGGCTTGAGTGGTCCGGGCGGCACCAAGTTGTTCCTGCGCGCCATGGGGCTCGAGGTGGGCGACCCGCGCATCCCGCTCGCTCCCATCCCGCAGGAAACCGTCGACCAGCTGAAGGCGAACCTGGAGGCTGCCGGCTTCGGCGAGTACGTCAACAAGTATTCTTAGAGAATGTCGGGGCCACCGGAAAAAACTCTTTTCCAAATCTAAGAATGAAACAAGCTCAAATCGCCAAAAAGCCCAATGAAGGTAGCGCAGGTTCTGATAGAACAAGTCAATGTCAATATTGCAGGAAAAAAAGCGTACGAAGTGTTTGGTCCATTTACACGATTAAATTGAAAAAACAGTTTTGCACAACCTCACTGTGTTTGTTAAGTCTGTGACCATCTCGGGAGAGAAACGAAGACAACTTCGTCGCCACGAGAAGAAACAGCATCCAGTCAAACCTTGGGAACTTCGTGTTGCTGCGTGTTCCTCGTTGCTGATGAAACGGGTCAGCGATGAGATGCACGTGCTCGAGTGTTTGTGACGGGAAGGCACACCCATTAGAGTGTTTGATGCGTGTTCATTTCTCGAATCCCTTGATCAGCCAACACGCCGTGGATGATTTCCTTGGGGAGGAAGCAGATTAGCATCCTGCAAAGAAGGAAAATTCATTATGTGATGCGAATTTCATTAAAAATTTCCCCAGGTGATCAGCTCGGTTGCTCATTCATCACTGCGCGTTCCGCAGCTACAGACTGGCTGTACAGCCAGGATTCCTTTGAGACGGTCTTTACCAGCCTTTCATCTCGGACGAAATGAGCAACAACACTCGCAGCCCATCCGTTAACTTGCACCAGTTGTGACTCCAACATCACCAATCCTGCGATGAGGAACATCACGTGTCTGGAACAGATCTCCCCAAGAGACGGAGGTCGGTGGTCCCTTCCACACGACGGACTCTCGAAAGCGCCATTACATGTGCTCTGGGATCTAGTAAGCGTCAAATTTTCAAGAAGGTTTCTGTCAGAGTTGGCGTGACCTGGACACACACAAAGAAAGCGAGAAGAGATGGCGATGTCTCCTCGAAGAAGCGCTCATGGAGAGGCGAGCGATGTTGCGACTCTGAGTGAAGCTGACGCGGCATATTGCGCCCTTTAGCCTCGGGCTTCATCAATAGCGGATTATTAGGTTATAACCTGCCGCTGATAAGTGTGAATGGTGCCATCGCAGGACGGCGCAGCTCTTTCTCGGCCACTTCGGGGAGGCTTTCTCCCCTGTAATGGCCCCAGATTCGCCTTACTCGGGCTTTTATTGATTAATAGTAAAAGGTTTCATTTGGCCTCTCTCGGCAATGATACATAAATATGGAAGGTTCTCTGACACTTCTCTCCAATATGGCTCAGGGTTTATTCGTCCATTCGGCCAGTCATACGTTGGAAACAAAGGTGGTTGTTCATGGGACAGGATTGCGCACAAGGGAAACAATTTCTTGGGGCGGCAAACTTTTTTCTCCACAAATGAAGATCAAGTCTCGGTGGTTCATTTTTCACACACACACCAATGACACCTTTGTGCACATGGAGGAGTGAACCGACTTTGACCCGACGACAGTCCCTCCTATGAATTGAGCAGACGTAATTTGCGGGTCCCCAGGTGCACAGTGCCTCTCGCTTGAGCACTGGCGGTGGATTGGAGAGCAATTGAGGTCGACAGGTCCAACGGACAACTGAGAACAAATGCTACAATGATGACTGGTCTTGGTCCCTTCGTTCCTGCAGTCAGAAAAAAGCGTGCTTGAGCAAAGAGAAAAATCTAAATGAAGCAGTTGAGATGGCCAGGAAACTCAACAAAAACAAGCACGCCGTACTCCGGCACAGATCGCTACCAGTACAAGCGTGCCTTGTCAGCGCACCACGGCAGTGTTCAGGTCGAGGTGGCAAAACCCTGGTCCTGGAGAATCCTACGACGGGGTCAGGTGTTCAGAAATTTTTGGCTGGAGGAGTATCTTGAAAATGATTTTGTGGAGAGCAGTTTTCTCGCGGTGCTTGGGGGGGGGGGGGAAACCATGATGTCGATGGAGACCTCGAGTCCTGACAACTTGGCAGAAGAGGGATGTGCCAACAACGGAAAAATGTCCAGTTTGATATATCTCCAACAGAAAAGGTTGTTGAAGATGTAGATTCAGATCTCAAACCTCTGCAGGAGGTCCGCGGAGGAATAATCTCGTCGAGGTGGAGATGGCAATGGCAAACGGTTGTCTGGTGTCAGAAGCTCATCTCCGGGTCAACTGTCATCGCTGACGCCTCCACCCCCGTTGCCATTTCGAACAGAACTCCTGCAATCCGAATCGCCAGGCGGCCATTCACAGAGGAAGTGGAAACTGTTGCCTTTTGGTTTGGTGAACTCGTACACGCTTCCACAAAACAAGCAGGAAATCTCAACAAAACACCTCATGGATACCAAAAGTGCCTGTCTTCTTCGTGGCAACGAATCAGTCTCGTTCACAAAAATACCGTTTGGTTCTGCTGGCAGTGTGAACATAGAACCTGCAAGCGACCCAAAAAAGCCGGGTCTGACACAGAAACATTGCGCTCCCCGGAAAACAAGGAAGATGTCGCCCACCGTCCTCTCCTCCTGTACAGCTGGACGAGACACCGGAGGAGCAGCAATCCAGTCACAAAAGAAACATGTTGGAATCCACAGATGATTCATTCGCAGTGGAGCCATTTGGGAAATGAATTGTAGATTTTAGCAAATGTGCCTGGGCAGTGTTCTAGCTGTGTTGATTGAGCAAATGACCATGAATCATGTAAACACTCCCCTAGATTGGGCCCTCTAATGCATCTGCCTGTTGCTGCAAGCACTGACCCTCCTGCAGTGTGTGGGTTTGTGGGATGAAGTTGTGCATGGTCGTTTTTTTGATAATTCGCTTGTCTCTGACAGTGAAAGAGAACTTTGTGGTGAAGTACCGGAGCACACTGCTCTGTTTAGTTTTTGCGCAAAAAAAAACCCAACAAAACTTGAACATGAAAGAACCCGCTTCGCTTGTCTTAAACAGAACTTCTTGCTTTTCACCAACGCAACTGTGACCAAATTCAGTCCATCACTCCAGGAACCTCCACACACAATCCGTGTGAGTAAAGATGGAACTCAAGAATAACCAAGCTGGTCGGATTTCACACTGACCGAAACCCAAGCCGCGCAGCTGTATGATGGAAGAGACCGTGCACTGCTGACCGAAACAGCGCCATCGATGTCGGTTGTGTCAAACCTCCCAATTTTATCTTCAAACCTGGGCCTCAGAAGGTGACGAGTTCTAAAGCTGTCCCAGCTCGCGTCACATCAGATGACCTCATCATTCGTGACCTGATTCAAACAGTCCTGTCTGCCTGGAGCTTCATGTGCACACAGGATCCTGACAGGAAATGGTAATAACATGTGGATTCTGGAAAATGAGCCATATGCATCTCATTTTCCATGACTGCCAGGGAGTCACCGTCACATAAATGTTGTTTCCCACTCGCGACCCCAATCAAAAAGGATTTCTGTGATGTGTCCGGGCCAAGCATTGTTCACACTCAAGAAAGTGACTTCGCTTCTGGAAACTCCATTTCTGGGGGAGGAACAGCATGTCAAAAACCCGATTCATCTTTGTACTTTTGAAACCAAAGATCTTGCGTCTTGCAAGTTCCGTCCGAGGAACGCAGCGGAAGCCCCATCATTAACAAAAGCATTTGCAACCGGATTGTCATCACGGCGCAGAACAAATTCTTGGTCCACAGCATTCATTACTACGACAGCAGGCTGAAAATTACATGAGTGTGACGGAGGGGAGAGAGGTGTAAAAAGACGAGACTCCTGTCCCGAGCCAGCTCCGCGGCAATAAGTGAGTGACAAATGGTTCACCTAGACCTGCACTTCGGAGCGCTTTGTGCTGCACTCCCTTCCTTCCTGCAGCACTGATTATTCATCAGCCCGTGAACAACTGTGACTTGAATAAATTGTTCCTCAGCAACACAGAGCAAAGGCACCATAAGGTATTCCAGATACATTCCGGTTGGTATCTTGGCGCTATAATGGTGATTTAGCTCTGACATGGAACGCACGTCTTGTGGACGATTACTCGTGGTGTCTTGCTCCTTGTGTGACAAGCTTCATTTGTTTCACACCCTGCAAACCGCGCTTCAGAGAGCCGAGTCCAGGTCAGGTGCAAATAGCTCCCGGAATGGTTCCAAAATATTCAGATGGCGGATGTTCAAATGTCGACCCTGATGAATTTACAACCGGATCTTGAGCCAGCGCAACAGACCAGAATCGTTGGCAAAGCTGATCCTTTCAACCATCCGAGGGCACCTGATTTTCTGAGAAAGTGCACCTCGAGATCCAGTGTGAGACTGGTCAGGACATATCGATGCCTTCTTTTTGTACATATTTCAGCGCGTTTGAAAAAAAAATGCAGCTCTCAGATCCTCAGATGCAGTGAAAATGCAGACAGTACTACGAGGAGCAGCTCAGCGCACTCGCATAATGAAATACTTCAACAAACAGTCACCTTTCTCAAGTCTATGGCCCTTCTTCATTTGGGGTCGAGTCCGTACGACGGAGCCTTTCGGGTGTGCAGAAAGAAAAAAACTCGGGTCGGTGAAAGCTCAAACACCGATGTTGCAGCTTTTGGGTATTGAAGGACCTCATAAATCAATAACAAGCCCTGATTACCAATGTGCCAAATTCGCCCTGAAGAGATAAATCTCAATAATCGCGGCACAAAATTTAAAAGGCAGTTTTTGAGGTTGACATTTGCTGAGCACATAAAAACTCAATGTTGCAATCAATGAAACGGAGCGGAATACCAATAATTATCAAAGCGTGGTGATATTGCTGTTGCCCTGTATCTGGCTGCCGAACTGGCATTTCCGAGTTCCACCCCTTCAGAAAAATGGTTGGATTTTGTCATTTTCCCCAGGTTTTCCCCTTTGAGGTGGGCATCAGGCCATATCCCATGTAGTAAAACAAATCAATCAGTTCCACTTCCTACGAATTTGGTGCAAAAGTGAAAAAAAGTTTCTTAGAACGATGAGTCATAGAGCAATTCTGAGCCGCAAAGCAAAAGAAATTTATGGGAAAGTAATTCAGACTGCCCATTCATATTCCCAGATTACTGAGTTCATTTGTCTGTTCAGGAAAATGTGTGGACTTTGTAAGTTTCTGAATTTGCCCCCTTCAGGTTGGCATCAGGCTGTATCCCAAAAGCTGGACTCAACCACAGAAATATTTTTTTGTTCTTCTTTCCTAGAAACAACAAACCATCAATCAGTCATTTCTGCTGCACGTTCAAGCCACGAAGAAATCAAACACTGGTCGGTATTTTTCGTTTTTCGTCCGGAGCAATCTCTGTCAGCCGTAATAGAAACATTCTTCTGTGGAAGGGATGGTGAGAGGCGGCACAAGGGAAATGCCTTTTTTGTGGCACAGTTTGAAACGACTTCTCAGTTATCAGAAAGTTTGCAACAGGGTTAACAGGGGGTGGGGTGGTCCCCAAAGGTTTCGTGTGTGCACCCAATTGCTCAGGTCAAAACAACACTGACAACGTCGTTCCCTGACAACCAAAATGGTGCCTCGCTGAAACATTCGAGCCAAAGAAAAAACCTCGATCCAAACAACTTTCAACAAGAAGATCCGAGGCGGGAACCCTGATGGTCG
>JAAUXT010024326.1_pt1 | contig 24437 bp, 26 predicted proteins | sample 7278171 | NCBI WGS metagenome assembly JAAUXT01 (sample SAMN14350112, study PRJNA611818) | marine sediment metagenome | isolation source: surface marine sediment (1.8m) | place: French Polynesia: Moorea | collected 2018-08
AACCAACCCACACTCTACAGACTGACAAGACATTCTTGGGGGGACTCTCTGTTTGTGTGTGTGTGTGTGTGTGTGTGTGTTTTTGAGAGAGAGAGAGAGAGAGAGAGAGAGAGAGAGAGAGACCTACATGCCCTGATCGCACCTGTTTGCCTGATCCCAAACCCTCGGACCCCCCCCCCCCCTCCCAAACCCACTTCCACTCAAATCTGCACCGCGTGCGCAAACTTTTTTTTGCTTCTCGAATTTGATACTCGGCCCTGTGTGGTATTCCCCCTGCCCAGATGCTGGATTCGCTGCAGGTCGCCGCTTTTTCATTCTGCCAGACACGGACGTCATCACAAGCGTTTCGTGGCAAGGCATGAACCTCGGACACCGGCAAACAGGAAATTTGCTGGCAAGACTCTCACCTTGATAGGGTTTTATGAGTGAATGCTCTCTTTTCATGTAGTCCCGTGTATTCCATGACGCGGATACTATCGATATGAAGAACAATACAGTCACTAAAATGCTCTGGATCGAGAAAACGGCCATTTCTTTCAGTTTCCACTTTTCACGTCGACAGAAAAATTGGTTAGTTCGCCAGCAAGTTCAACTCTCATGGGTGTTCCAGAACAAAGGAACTTAAAGACACACTGAACAAACAAAAGAACAGTTCGATGAGACTGTGGCAATATCTTTGTAATATATATTTACTTTTTGTTCATATAATGGCAATTATTTCTCAAACCTTGTGAAATTTTACAACAGAGTTGCTCCTCACCCGGTCAACTCTTCCCTTTGATTTGGCTGGTTCTCACAACTTGGGACGTTGCGACAAGAAGGCCCGGTTTGTTTGAACAAATCTGCTCATCTGGAAATAGATAAATTGAACGTCGATCATTTAGTTTGCTTTGGATCAGTTTTTTGCGAGTTCATACAAAGTTCAAGAGCAACGGTGACTTCAATTTGTCCATGTATTTGGATTGTGGATTGGTAACCTGCACAGACACCGAATTCTGATTCGCAGGGATCCGGGCAACTAAAATTCTGTGCAGAACGTGAAAGACGAACATTTGAGTGTTTCTTGGAGGCTTCCGGAATCGCACAGCCTTGTCATCAAGTGCTTTGGATATGGAGGAACCCATGGAAGAAGAGGGTCAGGATCCTGGACCGAAGCCAAATCAGGAAGGCGAGAAGAAACCGCCGAATTCCGGCCCCAAAGTGTCGTCCATTCTGCGACCTGGGAGCATGGGTGAGTGTTGTTTCAATTCCAGCTCAGAACCACCTCATCCTTGCGTCCCCAGTCGGTCTCTGAGCAACGACAGCAAATGATGAAGCGACCTCAAACAAGTCGTCTTGGATGATAATTCGTGAGTTTGTGTGCAAACTGTGCGCAGATCTTGTACTCGTATGCCCTCGTGCTGCCCTGTGGACAGTCTGAAGATGGAGGGAGCTTGTGTGTGTCGTGTTGCCTTGCTTCAAAGAAATGACGTTTCTTTTGTCAGTGATGATGACCATCACAATAGAAGACTACGAGAGTCAGTACTGGCCGAAGTTGCAGGGTGCTATTGTTCAACTGCTGACGATGACACCTGGAGATTACATCCCTATTTCATACGAGCAGATGTACAGGTTGGTTTGAGACATTTCTGTTCGTCGAGGGGAAACCCTTCTCGGAAAAATGAATTTACAGCCCTGATTTTTTATGTTGACACATTTGACATCTTTTCAAGTGAAAAGACACTTCTCAGACCCCAGGGGGAACCAGGAATTTGGCTGGGCCAGACACTGCTGGTGGTCTCGACTCCAAAAATTTTACACATGCCAACTTGCGTCAGCGTGTTACACATGCCAACTTGCGTCAGCGTGTGTACGAGCTCGCATTGCAATCACGGTTTTCCGGATTTTGTGCACAACCCCACTCCACCCACCCTCCTCCTGGGCAGTTCCAATGTTGATAACAAGGGCATCCCCGAAGGAGGGCTTTGACATTTTTTGGTGTGTCTTAGGAAGGTGTCGATATGGTCAGGGAGTCAGCGTGTGTCTCCACTGGAAGTGTTCTTCTTTGTCATTTACTCGTAAAAATGTGCAGCTGATGGCAGGGGTACTGAGGTGGGCCGTTTTTGATTTGCCAGGTGCTGCTCTTCAGTCATTTTGGGTGACATGTTCAACAAATAGTTTTGGTTCAAACGTGGACACGGTTGGGTCAAACGGACCTCTTTTCTCACTTTGTTTGAACGACATACGTAACGTGTTTCGTGTTTGTTTTCAGTTGTGTGTACAAGTGCGTTTGCAAGCAATTTTCCGAACGTCTGTACTCTGACCTGTTAAACGAAATCACGCGCCATCTGGAGCGGTTATCACTGGAACTGCAGGTTCGTGTTCGGACATATTTTCAATTTGCCGGAACTTCAGTCAAAAATCATCGGAACCACAGTGTATCAACATGACGGTTCAGTTCTCTTTGCACAAAGTATTTTCCGTTTCAGGTGCAGGAACCCTTTCAGTACGTCGAGAGATTTAATTTTGCTATGAACCAGTATCTGCAGGCTCTTGGCGGAATCGTGCCCATATTCAACTACATGGTAAGAAATTCACTTCTCTCAGTTTGAGCGCTTCTTGGTGTTGGGCGTGAGTGTTCACAAAACCTCAAGAAATGTCTCTTGATTGCAGAATCGATTTTACATCGAGACCAAGTTGAAGACGGACCTGAACGTCGAGCTCAGGAAGCTGTTCGTCATTCACGTCGCGGAGCGCCACGTTCCATTACTCATTCGTGAGTGTCTGTTTCTTTCAACGATCATGTTTCACTGTGTGGTTCGTGATTCTTGGAAGGTATCTCTGAAGCGTTTTGATTGCTTGTTGTTGCAGCGGTGTTGGTGGAAGCGACAACCAAACCCTTCGCAGTAGCACCTCAAACAATGGCAACAATGATAAAGAACCTGTACGAACTCAAACCAGGTATCATCCATTTGCGAGGCTGCTCATCGTTTTGTCTTGGAACAGTGCATTGCAATGCAAATTTTCGTGGAATGACACATTGAAAGGTGGCCGTGTTGTGTTTCAGAATTTGCCCAATTGCGACCTCATCTCTTCGCCAAGTACCTGCCCAATATTTTGCCACCTTGTCGCGAAGAAGATTTGGACCAGTACATCGCAGAAGCCAAACAAATGTCTCGAGATTTGAGAACAAATCCAGAGTTTATTTGGTGCGTGTATTTGACGTTGTGACAAGTTGAAATCTTTGTCCAAACGAACAGTGATGGCCATGCGCAGTTGTTCCAACATCCTGACTCGTTCCTTTTCTTTCTCAGTGGAGACCAAAGCAGAAAGCGAGCTGGAGATGAAGATCAAACCAGTAAGTGCTTCATATCTTGTGTCAACCTCGAGATGGGTTGGACCTGTAACTGATTTGGGAACAAATCCAAAGCGTGTGCGTCTCCATTGATTCCTGAGACGAAATCTGAGACTCGAATGGTTGATCTTCACAGGTCGTCAGCATTCATTGCTTGGTCAAATCGATGTGTTTGCATTTTTTCAGAGTCAGTACCTCTGAGTTTTCTTCCGCGGACAACAAGCGCATCCTGACGCGAGGAGTGTGATAGCAACATGAACTGTGTGAGCAACATGTGATGGCTTCTGGTGGTGCTGAATGTGTGAACGTTTGCGCTTTCACGGAGAATCGCGCATTGTGATCAACCAAAGAAGTGACCGCCAAAGAAGCATCGAGCAAGCATGGATCTTCGAGGTGTGCATTTCACTCGGTTTCCCTGCAAATGAACGGATACAAGAGGACAATGCAAATGCCTCTGAAAAGCCAAGCTCACCGCCTGTTCACCGAAAAAATGTACCGCAGAAAAGAAACTGGAAGGTGTGTTCATATCGAACTCGTACAATTTCTCTCGTGCAAAGACGTGGGACAAGTTATCGTCTGCCGGCTCATTGACGACCCTGCAACTGTTCTACGAATCACAGGTGCGTGCAAAAGATGTTTGTTTTTGGATAGTGCGCATTTGACTCTGGACGACAGGAGAACAAAAAGGTTTGCTTTGTTCGCTGTGAAGCACAACGCCAAAGTGGTCATTTTGTTGTCGTTGCTTGGACGTTTTTTTGAAGGGACGTGTGAAATGTTAGAATCGCGCTGAGCGTGTAGTGGCCTGACTGCAGGGTCCGTGTTCTCACTTTCTGTAAATTGTTGGTCAAACGACCTTTCAAATCTGCAATAACCAAGGATTTCTCTTTGTGCATAAATATTCATCGTGTGAATGGACTGTGCACTCAGTCGAGTAATGTCCGTGTGTGTGTGTGTGTGTGTGTGTGTGTGTGTGTGTGTGTTGCGGAACATATTCCAGACAATTCCAGTGTTCTGTTTTTCGGCTCGTGAAATGTCAAACCACCTGACGGAATGAGGTTTTGAACAGACGGGTGGTCTCCAAATCGTTTCTGAAGATTTGTTGGTACATGATGAATGCTTGTGGCGACGTGTCGCATTTCAGGGAGGTTGACTGAGGTGTCTCCACAGGGTACAGTACTCGAGAACATTTCTGGGGATTTTCTGGAAGTTTGTCCTCCATGACTGATCGGTTTCCAGGTGGATACGGACCGCAATTTTATTCTCTTGAAACTGTGTGGTGGCATTTTTCCCACAAGGTGATTGTAAATAGATGTAAAAAGTCGCGCACTAATTCTCAACAGAAATTTGTGAACGAGTTTCGGTCGTTTGTTTCCTTTTTTCTGGCAGAATGGAACAAAGTTCCGCAACAGTTGCCAAATTCCTTGCGACTTCGTATTCCAAGCGCGTGACTGCACGAACAGACAAAATTCAGGTTCACTTTTGAAACGCTATTTTGAATTTTTATTTGAGCAGAACAACGCAAAACACCAACTGCAAAAGCTTGTACCTACAGAGAGAAAGACTTGTGCAACATTTGAAAGAATCGACAGCTGCAGTTTCGGTGATTTCAGCATTTTACCTTTTGAAGATGCACTTCGCGGTAACATGTTAGATCTGGCACAGCTGAGGCTGATGTGCACAAGAAAGACACGAAAATCATGCGACAGGTCCGATCTCGGTCAGGAATACGAGCTTTGTTCTGATTATCCTAGCAAATGCTGAATGACACAAGGGATTGTTGACCTCCACACCACGTTAGCTGCCAATAGAACCCTACAATTTGGGCAAATCAAAACCTGCGACTGAACTGCCAGTCTCTGTAACATTTTCACTCCGCACTCAAAACCTAAATACGTCCGCACCAAGTCGGAATGCAACTGCAGCTGCCACTGCGTGTCTGGATCTACTGACGCGCGACGATGACGGGGCAGTGCGCGTGGTGCACGACGTAGTCGGACACGGAGCCCATGATGGTGCGCCGCAGCTTGCCGAGTCCGCGCGTGCCCATCACGATGTAAGTGCACTTCTCCGACTTGGCTGTGCTGCAGATCATCTCACCCGGCTTCTCGTAGTTGCTCACGAAGGTTCCGTCAATCTGAGGACGGAATCAGTTGCATCTGAGAAACGTTCACACGAAACTGAAGAAATGCTGCACTGCTTCGGTAGATCTACATTGGTTAACACACGCTCGAAAAGCAAAAGTGCCATTTTAAAAGAAAAGAAAAACAAAAAGCTGCTACCCACCGACTGTTCCTGCATTTTGACTTTGAATTTTTGTTGGATTGCAGTTTTCTGGTCGTTTCCTTCTTTCAGCTGCGCCTCCCACGCTGTTCACAATGAAAAAATGTTCGTGTAATTCAGATACACTTGTGCACAGGCGCGTCGAGCAGGCCTGTGTTGAAACACTGGCAAAGGCGGAGATTTCAGCGATCGGGGCTAGGGGTGACGACCATTGTCATAACCACAGGACGTGTATGTGTGTGTGTGTGTGTCCCCACAGTCAGGCGTGCGGTCATCACCTCACTCCCCACCCAGCGTGGCTCCCTCTGGTACCCAGGCACGTTTTACTGTGATCAAGTTAGAGGCACGTCTGTGTGTACGCGCAACATTTTAGTTTGGTTCTGTACAGGCATTATCGCGACAAAGACGGTGTTGGGTCACTGAAGGTACTCACTGTCTCTCGTCGGCATACTCGGCATCTCAATCGAGTGGCAAAGAACAAGTTTGTTGCCCGGTTTGTGCAGATGCTCCAAGTACCCTGCAAGTGACAGACGAAACTTGGAATGATTCTACTGTCATCGTAGTTTCCGAAAACAATTTTACGATTTGTGTCAGTAGACGAATGAAACAGAAACCGGGGACTATTCTGGAACACGTCAAAAGCTAGAGTGCATGCTGATTCTTTGCACGTCATGTGCCAAATGAACAGGAAGCTTGTACAATTGGACATCACTTCACCGGCTTGATTTTTGTGACGCGCACGAACAGAGGTTGACACAAAAGGGAGCGACGTCCAATTAGGCCTTGCGGACAGCGACGTTGCAATTTAGACTGTGGTGTTTCGTCACGAAAACTTAGCGAGTAAAAAAAGCCAGCCATAGTCACACAGCAGGAAGTTAGAATCGTCGTTTGGCCAGTCTTTGCACTTTCGTGGAGTGAAAAGGGGTGTCCAGAAATGTCCTTTGCGGTGTGCAATGTGGAGTGAAGTGAAGCTCTGTGTTGACCAAGAATGAAGAAGCCGGCATGGATCGCACGATCACACACACGTGTGGACATGTCGCACGGTCCATGCAGGGCTGGTCTCACAGGTAGGTCTGCTTCGCTGCAGGCTAGCTGGAGCGGCGTGCATGGTGCAACACAATGGGGAAGCCAAATCACCTCTACAAATGCGTGCGCCTTGCAGGTATGCAAGTACTTACAGTCGTACGCTTGCTCAGAATACTGACTACCGTCGATGGCTATCAGAGCCTTGTCTCCAGCCATAGTTTGCGCAAGTGAAGAAATTCACTCAAGTAACCTGCAGGACAAAAGCACTGGCATCGAAATACGGACGACGTTTAGATCAGGTCAAAGTTGGTACTCACAGTTGAAGGCATTCTCAGAATTCTGACTGCCGTCGATAGCAATGCACACGGTGTCTTTCCCGGCCATTTCTTACCAATTCACAAACTACGGAACCTGAAGTGTCAAAATTTGTGTCCCGTGAGCAGCATAATTGAAGGTCAAGATACACTTCAAGACACCAATGCTTATCGGAACAGAAATAGATACGTGTGTGTGTGTTTGCAAAGTCCACAAAAGATCTATAAAACGTCTCGGTACGACACCATTCAAAATACTTTGAAAGGCACAGACTACATGTGTACGTGTGCCAGCAACGCAATAAAACGTCAACTGATCCTTGATCTACGGTCCACTCCACATGTTCTGGTCGAACTTGGACGCAATGTTTGTGAAATTTATGATCCATCTGACAAAGATATTTCAGCGGTTGTCCACTCACTTTCACACAATCTTCCCTCGGACGAGACTTACGTGCGTGCACACGAGAAGATAAACGCAACGTATTCCAGTATCCTGTTTCGTGACACACATCCGCGCGGTCACACGGTGCAAAATGCAACAAATCCGTCTGTCAAAACCACGCGCGCAAGTCCGTCTCCCCATCACAAACGAGATTAATCAAAGCGCGCAAGGACGTTTCCACATCCATTTGTTAATTAACATGCACACCAACTCTTGTGATCAGCTCTCTTTGCGGCTGTGCTTCGTGATGTTTGCTTACTGATTGGCGACTCTTGACGAAGCAAACATCCAATGTTTTGCTGAGAAATGATTTATGCCTCAGCGGAGAAAGAATATGGAATCTCTTACCTCGACTGCAAGATGCACTGCGACGCAAAATGAATTCTCGATGCGATCCCTTCGGAAGCCTCCACCAAAATGTGACCCTGTTCCGTTCCAGTCAATGTCAGATGAAAATAGATTTCTGCTTATGTATTGATCAGGAAAACACAGGAGCGCGCTTGTTCGCCGTTGTGCTTGTCCCACAGCGGAATAAATGTCAGATGCTGCTTCAGCGGCTGCGCTCCGTGGCATCAGCGTCAGTTTTCTATTGGCATTTCAAGTTGCAGCTTCTTCCTGAACAACCGCGCTTCAATCAGCTGCTGCTTTGAGCTTCCAAGGAACTTTGTATCTGCGCTTCGGTGCAAGAAAGAGTGCAGATGCCAAGTTTCTTTGTTTCTGTTTCCTTCTGCATTTGTTAGCTTTTCGAAGGTTGCATTCGACACCGAATGAAAGCGTTTTCTGTTCGAAAAACCATTGAATGTTCCATTACAATTGGCCGTGAACGTTTTTGGACAAAATTGGTGCCCAATTTACACAATTGTTCCTTGTTGTACTGTTTACTTGCTCAGCTGTGCAAATAAATGCCCCACAGACCGCTTTTTTGGTGAAGTTCAGGACCGTGCGAGTGAGGTTTTACACAAGAAAAGCGAAAAAGTTCGAACCCACTGAAATACCCGTCACCTGTCAACAGTTTGTGGGCTTTAAAATATCACATAATTTCTGGAGTGCTTGAAGTGCTTTCTGTTTGTCTTCAATGTGAGTGCGGGATACCGGAAAAGTATCAACGCCTTTGACTCGAATTCACTTTTCAGTGCACAACAAGAAACAAAACATCAACAGACGTCTCATTTCTTTGGTTTCGTCGTTTTGACAAAAGCGAAAACGCCACAAATGTACAAAACACAGTCTTTGGTTTATTCGACAAGTCAACAACAATCCACATACAAAACAGCAAAAAGCTAATTTGGACCGTGTTATGACACGTCCATAGCTCGAGATGGGTCCACAAATACTCGGTAGAACAGCATCAGAGGCGACGCCTGAAAGGCAAACAAGAGAAATTTCACAATCGTGCAATGTTTGTTGCCTTCACTGAAACAATCTCGCGCATTTCCTTACAGAAACATGTTTTGCCTGAGGGTGAAGTTCCTTCAGCAACAAAATGAGTGGCTCACCCGTTTGATCCAGTGCATCAACCAAACTTGTCTCACACAATGGTCTGGTGACAGGACACTGCTTCCACAAATAATCTCAACCTGAAAGGATAAAACACAATGCACGATGCTTGCGGCGTCCCTCCCCCCCCCCCCCAGGAGGAAGAGTTGCGCGTTGGAGCAAAACATGGCCTCCAAAAACACTCTGACACACTGACCTTCAAATGATCCGGAATGTCCAATTTATTTCTCAGCAGCAGCTCTATGTGTTGCACTCTCGTTCGAACAGAACATCGGACAAATTTCTTTGGCAAGCACGGTACGACATATCCAGCCACCGGGTCAGGGCTGAAAGCACATGAAGGAAAACGGTGAAATGTCTGCAGAAATTTTGTTGCACTCAAAGTAAAAGTGCGTGCCGGTGAGTCCGAAAAGGAACTTTACCTGAATCGATCGAGACACATGCACGCCAACTCGTCGTACCGGTAGTAATGTCCTTGTGGATTGTCGTACACACTGCTCAGTGACGCAGGCGCATTTTCATCTGTCGGCAAGCACATGGCAGTTTGGAAATATCAAACACAACAACCAGGGTCGGGGGTAAAACTGTAGAGGAGGGTCACCCAGTCGACCATTGGAAAGCGTGAGCAAACCTCGCGCGGTTGGCTAACAGCTGGAAGTTTGACTGACCCCTGTATCCTGGGTAAAAACTCAAGAGATTGCAGTTGACCGTGGTCGGGCTCTGCCGAATATGAGAAGCAGTTCGCTCAATGTAGAAAGGGCGGGACTGACTATCAAGAACTGTTTTATGAGGTGGGAGGAGGAAATGGGTCTCAAAACTGATTGACATCCAAGGAAAACACTGCGGGTGGCTTTTCGCAAGTTCTGGATTTCAATGTCACTGCGAGCCAAACTTTGTGCGGCAATCACAACAAAATCAGCCTTACCAGGCTTCTTCTGTTTTGCTAGGCCTCTGGATTTGTAGAACTCTTGCTTTCGTTTCTCCTCGGCTGAATGAGAAGAAAGGAAACGTTGACAAGTATCTTTTGGTGTCAACACGACAAATTGTTTTCTTGAGAAAGCTGCAAATGTTCCTCACTTTCAAACAGATTGGGGACCAACTTGTAGACTATGTCCTGCATCACTCGGTCGGGTTTCAGGTTCATCAATGGTTGTGTTTCGTGTATCTTCAGCGTACACTGCGGGCAATTCTTACTGCTTTGCAGATATTTGACGATGCACGTTTTGCAGACTGCAATGAAATACGCAACGTGAAAACTGAATTGTCGAAATTGAGATGTGGGACAACCCAGACACACATCATCGCTTCGTCTTTTCTTCATTGCGGTCTCAATGTTCAAACTTACAGGTGTGCAAGCACTCCATGATGGTCGTGGCATCGATAAAATAACCCGCACACAACGAGCAGACGATGTGCGGATTTATCTCGAGGATTTTGATCTTCAAAGGCTGAAAAAAACAAAAGGTTGCGAATGTCGAAGTCAACTTTTCAAGATGAATTCTGACACACGCATGCGTATTCGGCATTTTCAATTTGCATGTGGATGGTCAGTGGGGTCAGCACAGAAAGTGGCTGGTCTTTCTGGCGTGATAAAAACACGCAGCCTGTCCAGGTGAATGTCAAATAACACACACCTTGTGTGTGCTTGCGTAGTTGCGTGGGTGGCTCGACCACACACACATACACACACACGCACACACACACGAAACAAGGAGTTTGGCCTTCTAACGGCGCCACAACACTGCAGACACAACCACTAACCAAACATCTCCCTTTTATCGCCCACGATTAAAGCCAGCAAGTCACAATTTGCGGACATCTACAAAACAAAAATCACTACTTGATGCACTCACAACTTCTTCCATCATCTTGAGTGATTGGTTTCGACAACCTCTTCGAACAGATTCAACGACAAAGCAAACTTTTATCCTTCCTTGTCAAAAATCATCCGCATTTAGCTTCACTTCCGAAGACAGATTTCTAATGATATTTCGTTCGTTTGTTAAGAGTGAAGTTCCTGGATATATTCTGTGATTTGTGTGTTAAAATAAATATTTGTTGGAATTACAGACACTTGACAAGCATTTTAGCAAGGTAAGCAGGCAAAACTATAATTTTTGAACTGAATTTTGAAAAGCGCGCAGCTTTTCCACGTGACTTTGTTTACATGTCATGTGCAGGCAGTTTGGCCTGCCGACTGGGGACTGCAAGCGGAAACAATGATGGACGGAGTATTGGTGTTCAGCAAACATGATGATTTGATATTTATCCACGCAAATGAAACCTTCAGGACTCACATTCACACAAAGGCCAAGGAAAATGGGTTGGTGGATGTGAGTGCACAAGAAAGGCATTCCTGCAGTGTAAACTTTCGGTCCACTCAACTGTCACCACTTGTCAAGCTAGCTCAGAACATTTTTTGTTTCGGCACACAACAGAACACAACACACGCACACACAACACACATACATGCATATTCTCTCTCTCTCTCTCTCTCTCTCTCTCTCTCTCTCTCTCTCTCACACACACACACACACACAGACACACACGTGTGTCCCATCCCTGGTGAACTCCCTGTGATATTGCCTCCAGTTCGTGTTTGATGTCCAGAACATTGTCGGATGTTCAGAAGTCGTGTTTTGCAGCCAAAATCGCCGAAACCAAGAGATCTGGATCCAAACATCGTTCTGCAGCTGTACTCGCCAATTCTCATGTCACAAAGAGCCATGATTGGCAAACTTCACAACGCTTATCACTCGATTACTTGCAAGAATGGAACCAGTATGGTATTTGCACAGGTATTTGCTTCACTTGACAGCTTTGCACGAATCGCTTGCACACGCACGTGTAGAAACTTGCTGTCCCCAGTGACAGTTCACATGAATTTTGTCAATCTCAGCTATTTCGCTTGTTCTTGCAGCACCAAACTGACATATACTTGGCGGTGACTGATTCGAGTGAAACTTCTGTGGAACTTGTCAAGAGAAAATTACTCATCATTCAAAGTTTTTTGAGCTTTTTGTTTGGTCCGGTTCACAACGAGTGAGTGACACTGCCAATTTGTCACGGTTTGATTTCTTCTCAATTTTCGCTGGCACAAGTGCACTTACTTTTTGTCTGATCAGTCAGGCTACAAACGAATTGTTTCCAATTTTTCCTACACAGGATAAAATCTGACAGAGTTTCCGAACGAACGTTGCGATGGTCACTTTTGTCCAAACTGACAGAGATGTGGCAAGAGCTGCAGAAAACTGAACAGAGCTACCTTGTTGAAGTAAGGACGATTTCCCAGAGCTTTCCATGTTCCAGTGTTTGTTTCAGAACTTCACTCGTTCCACACTGAAAAAGTTTCAACTGAAGTAATTTTTTTCCTTGGCGACGCAAGTTTTTCCTTTTCGGTCCTTCCGCTTCGTGTGCCTTGAAAGAAGTTCATCAACGGTTGTAAGTGTTGTTGATATGAGGACGCATGTCGAACAGACACTTATTATGTTTTCGAAATTGTCAATTCAGGCAATGGAGAGGCTTCACGTCAATCAGATGTTGAATTCCAAGTGCATCGAACTTCTGGAGGCAGCCCTGGCTGGACTGAAGGCAGCTGGAGAAAAACATTCACTTCATGCCATGCTCTTCGTGGATTGCAAACTCCTTTCTTTGTATTCAAAGTGAGGATTCATTGCGGTTCTGTGCAGTGTTCGCTGAACACACATGGTACTCGTACACACGAATGTTTCGCTGCGTATTTCTTCTGAATTTTGGTGTCATCTTTTTCTTTCAGCCGAAATGCCTATGAGTTACAAACATCAGACACTCTGCTCATCAACGTTTTGCTCAAAGCTTCGTTTCCAACCGACCACAAACTAGAGGACCTGTTCGCTCGCTCGTATTCGACGTACAGTGGGAAAACAAGTCTCACGACCAGCATGCCAGTTTACATTCGATCGGTAGATGGAGAAAGATACGAAAGCGCTTCAGAGGGACCTGAATCCGACGTGGAGGTATGAATTGAACTTCATGCCAAATGTCTGTGAACATGATGATTGAAGGCCTTTTCATCCAAGCTAAGTTTTGTTTTCTGCAGTACTTCAGCACCCCGTCAACCCCAAAAGAATCCTCCAAAGAAGAGGGTGTGGGTGTATCTCCAAAGTCATACGTTTCGCCCCAAGGTACCGCAAACCAAATCAAATCATGTTGTGAAGTTTTTGTTTTGCCCTCAAATGTTGGCTTCATGTCATTGAGCCGTTTTCCAACTTTGATTGCAGGTCCATTGAGGAAGAACAGTAGTGTTGGAGATTCATTCTTTACACCAATGAGCACTCCATTCAGACCTGACGCTTCAGTGGGCCAGCAGTCAAATGTTGGTTTGTCTCGGTTCCTTCAGCAAATCAAACAATTTTGGCATCCGATTCAAGTCACAATTTGTGTGGTAGAGGTTGCACTTCGCATTGAAATTTTTCCAGGAGAGCTCGGTGGAGAAGAGAGTGTCTGTGAGGACGGACAGCCCGACGGGTCAGTCGGTTGGGTCGGTTCACTCGGCCATTTCCTCCGATTCACCGCACGACAGATACCAATGTCATCACGTCTTTCTCAGCACGCCGGCGTGCAAGGTGACGCCGCACACGCTCCATCTGGTGGAAATCCTGCCCGGCATTTCGCTCGCCGTCGTGTGTGAGGTATCTCAGAAATTCTGCTGCGCGGTCGGCACTCTCAAAGCGTGCCGTACCTGTCTGCCATCGCCTGTCTTGATTCTGGTGGGTTGTGGTTTGAGGGGTTTTGGTCATTTTCAGTCTTGTTTTTTCGCAGGTCCCCAAAGCCAAGCAGGCTTCAATACTGTACACGACAATTCACATTTTGTGGGCGATCTTGTCAGGCAGTCACAGGCAGCTTGGCACAGCGAAAGCAATCGTGGAAACAGTCGACAGTCACGTGAAAAAGATGCTTGATTTCGCCAAAAAGGTCAAGGTGCGTTTTCGTTCGAAGAACTGACGCACAAATGCTTCCGAACCTGGGAATTGAACAACACAGGCAAAATTGTCGCTTGTCTCGGCAGGGCAGCACATCGATAGAAAAGCTGACTAAAGGCGTTCAGAAACACTGGGTACAAGCCAAGGAAGCGGGACTGATCTCTGAGTTGGACAGTCGAGAGACAAACGAACTGAGTCACAGGTACAATTCAGGGCTCTGAAAGTTTGCTTTGGTGATTCTGGTGCAGCTGTCCAATTTTGAGCAAGAAACGTTTGCACACCTAGACTTTAATGTTTCAACAGGATTGAAGATTCTCTCTCCACGATGTACGATTTACTGCGGAGACTGTTCCGTGCATTGTACATACAGCCACGAAAACCACCTTCAGAGGATCTGCTGGCCGCGATTGATCAGGTGCGACAGCGGCTGAGGAAGCATCTGCAGGACTACGAGGCCTATCTCGCTGTGAAGGCGCAGAGAAACATTGCAATCACCAGGTATTTCTCCAGAGCCTTGTTGCCATTCTCTAATTCTTGAGCACACGTTTGTGTTGACAAAAGGACACAGTGGGTCCATTTTGATTCGCAGCTACGTGGAAGACTTCCCGGGTCTCGTTCACTTCATGTTCGTGGACAGAATCACGAATCAGCTGACGGCACCTTCGATCAACATCTCCGCGGACGATGTTGACCAAGTCGCGGCGTACGTCAAGCAACAGGTGCGATTCAGCGAGTTCTCACAAGAACACGGTGACGCAGAAAAACTGCTGCAAACCACACCTCAGAAACGTTGAATGTGTGCCGCGGACCGAACATGTACTGCCTGTGACATTCTCGTGGTCATGGCCGGGACTTGCTTTCAGATTTGGAAGATTTACCCGATGATGCAAAGCAAGTTGCAGGCGGGTTACTTGACGGCGTCAGTTCGACACGGAGATTTCTTGTTCTCTTACTTCCTTTGGTTTGAAGATTCTGCGGTATGCCACCAGAAAGCTTCAGTTTCAAACGTGCATTTGTAAAGAAGCATGTTTCACAACGCCTTGCATTGTGAGAGTGGCTGTTGTTATCTCCTTTTTTCCGTTCTTCTTTGCAGGGAAATGCTATTTCCGCGCACCAAGTCTACAACGGAAGCATCAGCACGCTGCCTGGCATCTTGGCTGGTCCGTTTTACAGGTCTGTGAGTCTGTTGAAGAAATTTCTTTTTGCAAGCGCTCGAGTTGAGAATCTTTGATCTGTCCATAGCCAAGAATCGGAATCCGTTTGTCACGAAGTGGCTGTCTTTTGGAAACGCCAGTGTGCAATGCAGATGATGTCGTTTTCAGGCAGCTGCTGAAGCACTGTTTCCCGTCGATCGGATCCCAGCGCTCGCTGCACTGTTACGAGCTGCTGACGGTGCACGTGGGCATCGTGCCGTCCCAGTACGCGCTGCAGCATGCGCGCAAACTCGTGCACCGCATGTGGGAGGCTTCAGCCGAGACCGACTCCCCGATCAGCCTGTTGTGATTCGTGAAACTCATGCTCAAATCTGTGATAATATCTTGCCCGATTGTGGCGTTTTCATCTTGTGGTGCTGGAGCGGTTGCTAAATCCGATGGGTGCTCACATGTCCAGGAAACTCATTGTGTTTGATTTTGTTGACAAATAAATTGTTGAATCTGACTTGCCAGATTTCTTGTCGCTGCACAAATGATTCAAGTCGAAATTTTAAAACGTAATAATGTATTGATTCTGTGATCGTACAAAAACTGACATTCATTGCAGCAGAGGTTGTCAAAACAATCTGCACACGGAACATTCATCATTCGCCTCGCAGCAAAAGTTGCAAAGTTATCAGCGTTCTTTCTGTACACAAAATTCCAGCCAATTTTTCACAACCGAGAGCTACTCCCACAGAAATTACCGCACTTTCCGCAACAGAGGTGCGACGTTGTTGTTCAGCAAAATCGACAAAAGACACTGGCCGATGATCGGGAATGGTGTACAATTGTGGGATATACTACTTCCGTCAAGCACCTGCTGGTTTCGCACAGAACATGCGTGGGAAAGGAAGAACAGACAAGTTGTCCCGTCACCGGTTAGAAGTGAAACTTGGAAGACAACGCTGAAGGAACAAACAAAACATCTGAACTTGTTGCAGCGTTGCTTCAAACGAGAAGTGCGTTGTCGGTGACGAACACAGGAAACTCCCAGTTGAGAAATCCAATTGTGGAATGCATGCAAGCTACACTACAACCGCACAAGCAGAATTTTGGAATATAAAGCAGAGACACGTCCAGCGCATGCTTGTGAACATTTCGACAACCTGGCAACGCGCCGACAAATTAGCAAATGGCGAAACGGATGAAATCTCACAAATCTGTCAAAAAAGAACGCTTTTCAAGTGTCTCGTAAAAATAGTTCCTCTGCACAAGTCCAGCTCAATTTGAGAACAATTCCAGCCCAGATAGATCTCGAGGCACAGACAGCATTAGAAACTCGTGTTGGTACAGTTGCAAAGTGAAGTGTGTTCACATGAGCTCGACGTAGTTGGCGGGGAACATGCCGTGGTGTCCGTCGGGCGCCGTGCCCGTCCACCAACCCTCGTCGATCTGCTCGATGTGCGTGATTATGTCGTCGGGGTCAAACGTGATTTCGGTCTCGTCCTCTGCAAAGCAAGGGAGACTTTCTTGTGGTCACTGGGTCAACTGCGCGGCCCCGTCTTGCAATCAGAACGTCTCGGTGATGGAGTCTTACAGTATCAATGTCTCCCTGAACGATGCAGACAAATTTCGTCTTCACCAGGGATCTCATTCCGATTCGAAGCGGACGCGCGACCAGTGTCCACCAAGGACGTGAATGATCCACCTCGGTTTGGAGGGAGACGCCGCCGCCGCTTTTACCTGCTTGGTAATCGTAGAGCGCTCTCGCGCACTGTCCCTGGTCGTGGCCGCCGGCGCCGTGCTGCGGTCTCTCGACCGGCGGCTCCTCGTAGTAATTCTCCTCCTCTGCCGGCGGCGCGGCAGCCGGCGATGCCACCACAGCCGGCGGCTTCTCAGCAGTGTCATCTGCAACATTACTTCACACTGAGCATCACGTTAATTCAGGCAAAAGCACTCAGCTGTGTGACGTTGTGCGACACGAAGGTACGGTGGGGGGAAGGTCATCTTCCAGTGTTCTGGGGCCCAAAATATGTGGTCAGGAAGCTCAGGTTATGGTGAAGGGTGCATAGTGCAAAATAGTTTCTTCATCTGCTGCGTGGTTCCAAAACGTGTGGCAACATGCGGTAAAGAAAGACAGAGTGATTTGAACTTGAGATTGGGGCGTTTCGAACTTCAACTCACAAAGTTTGCCGTCGAAATTTGGCAAGACAGTCGCTGAATCTTGTGGATTCTGCTGTTTGCCTTTGAGAAACATGCGAACAACACAGCGGGTGATGCAGTGCAGTGTTGCATTTGGTGAGACATGCAAATGTTGCAGCCAAGAAGCGACAGAAAAACTTGTGTGCATACCATAAAGAGCATCGTCTGGTTCCTCCTGAGGCTGGAGTTGTCTGCCTACACAATGAGGTGTTAGAATGAGTGACAAATCCAGAAGCAAAGTTGAACACACAGAGCATGAAGAGAGATGTGCGCAACAGCGTTGGAAGTTCGTTTCATCACGTCAGCATTTTGTGTGCAAGAAAATCGGGTGAAACATGCAAGTCTTCAAAGTGAGAACCTCAGCTGAGCGTGATGCCAAGCAAAGCTCCACAGCAAACCAACAAAACATTTCTTCAAAATTGAAGAGTTGAAAACCGCCCAAGAGTTTTTGGCAAAAAGAGCTGGTAAAATTGGAATGTTAGTGTCTTCAAACATGTGAGCGTCTCAATGTAAGAGAATTTGTACGAACCATCCCAGTCCTGGTCATCTTCCTCCTCCTCGTCGTCTGAAGCCTGTCGTTTAGGCATGCCCTCTGCCAACAGATTTCGCGTTTTGGGAATTTCGGTCGTCGTCTGCGAAACCTAAAAACAAACACAAGTGCAATTTCTTTTGGCGCAACTCCAATGAAATTGTGTCGGCGAATTCAATTTGGGTGCACCACAACATTTGCTGATATGACAGACCGCACAACGGCACTGTACCGGTGAAGTGGGGGAGACGGGCGCGGGCGCAACTTGGCGCGGCGGCTGCGTCGGAAGCCGCGGCGGCTGCGCGGGCTGCCGGGGCGGCTGGACCGGCTGCGCGGGCGGCATCTCCCGGACCTGCTCGTACACCGGCTCCTCCTCCTCCTCCGGCTCAGGCTCCGGTTCGGGCTGGGATCTGCGCAACAGTTCAACGGCCGGGTTCATTCTCCTCGTCGACGCTTCAGCCTCAGCTGCAGATTCCGGCCAGCAAGAAACCGAATATAAAACTGACAAACAAGGAGCCGCTTCATACACTGGTGGGCTTCTGGGTGCTGTGGCAAGGGAAGGTCGGTCGAACTCTGGGTCCGAGGTTGGCAGCTGGATCGGCTGTTTTCGGGGCGGCTCGGGCGCCGGTTCTTCATCCCTCAGGAATGTGTTCTGAAGTTTTCTGTGAACAAGAATGGTTGAAGTGCAAATAACCATCACGATACGTTCATACCGACAAACATTCGAAACCGCACTTCGTGTGCACGTCGGCGTGCGCACGTAAAAACACGATTTAAAACTTTGAGGGAAGGGTTGGAGCATGCTGGTCCACGATTGTTCTTACGATGACCATGCACGCAGACTTACGGTGAATCAAAGCCAAACCTTGAGGCGATGTGTTTCTTGTGCAAAAATCCCAGGGTGACTTGACAAAATCTTAAAAATGCCCCGTGCCCGTTTGTCATTTTCGTACAATTCTATCTCTAGTAACACCATAATATGTTGAATCTACCCTGTCAGGCATTTCTAGGAAACACTTTTGTGACGAGCGACGACACAACAAAACTCTGAAGCCAAAACGTTGAACAGCCTGACAAAGTGGAAACAAATTGCAACCTCTGCAGCCAGTGGCCATGCCTTAATACCTAGGTGGAGGTTTATTGCTAGGTGACGTTGGTGATCTGGGCGAAGTGGGAGATGCAGACGAATCGTCGTCAAACATTGACCTTGGCTTGTTGTCAAATACCGACCTCGGGTTGTTATCTCTCTTGGAAACGAGGCTTCTGGCTTCCTGAGAAATGGGAAGAGGGGAAACAATGAGTTTCTGCAGACACCAGCTGACACGAAGACTGCGGAGTTGACAAGTGCTAAAAGTGGTTCCGAAGTTGCACAACGCGACAGACGACCAACAAATTCTTACTGCTGCTCGTTCCTTCCTCATTTGTTCACTTCTTTTTCTTCTTTCTTCGTCATCCCTCAATGCTTCCCGCTGTACATCTTCCTGCAAATGAACAGCACATTGAAAGTTGAAAATGCACAAACTGATCTTTCTTGAGTTAAATTCTGAGGTGGAAAGGTGAGTGCATTCAAGACGACACAACAACTGACCCATTTCTGTTGCTGGGCTTGCTTGTCAACTGTGTTCGCTTCCTTTTCAGCCGCTTTTATTTCACGTATTTTCTTCAGTCTGTCTTGCTCTCGCTGTTCTCGCTGTCTGGTTTCCTGTTCTTCCCTTTCTTTTCTCTCTTCTTCCAATCGTTTCTGTTCATGCAGTCGTTTTTGGCCTTCCTCTTCTTGTCGTTCTTTCTCTTGTTTCTGATTTTTGAAACAAACGCAAGACACTGGGTCAGTTCATACAGTATCAACTGATTTCTCGATGGGACGTTTGAGGTTTCGCTCTGATTTTCTGACTACATTGAGTGTGACCTCACCTGCTGTTCTTCCCAAAATTTGTCCCTGCTGTCCGATTTGATATTGGGCACAGTCCTTTTGTAAACAGAGCCCTGTGACAACAACAACCAATCGTGAGGGGACTCCTGCTGAGCCTTCAAAACAAACCACAGGACCTTGAAAACAAATTCAAGAACTAACCACTGGGGTGGCTTCCGGTATCACTTGCGCCTTTTCTTTGTGAATGCTGTAATTTGATCCCGATGACTTGGCAACTTTTGTTTTGATTTCGTCTTCATCCAAATCATCTTCTGATCGAGCGTGAATGGTCACATGAGCCCCCTGTTGAGTACAAAAGATCGTTAGCCAACGAAAATCAAAGCGCGACAAGCTCAAGTGTCAATCGAATACGACTACTCACCCTCAACAAAGCAGAAACATCCCTGAAGTGACTTGCGCAAGATCCCTTCCTGATTTCAGGGACACCCTCTCCCTGCTGCAAATAAATACCACCTTGTTGTTTTGAAACCACTGAAGTCCAGCAATCGTGCTTTTCGTTTGGCCAAAAGATGTCAAAATTACGAGTACAAAGGCCAGGAACTAGAACAACGCACCCAGTTGACAAGCACAAACTTCGCAAGGCCTGTGTTTGGATCTTCGACCTTCACGTATGCATACTGGATTTTTCCACTGCTAAATTCGTCAGTCAGTTCCTCAATTCCACCATCTGTGAAACCAGAATAGAAGTTCTAAACAGCAGTGACAACCAAATCGTTGAGTGAATGATAGATACCTGTCACTGATGACAACACAGGTAAACAGGATTTCAAATGAGCAATCACAACTCACCCCCAGTTCCAACCAGCTTCAAGACGTTCGTGTTTCCTTCGTACCCGAACAGAGCCCTGAAAATGGACACTTTCAATTGCCTTCAGCATCAAGTGGTTGCTCGAACTTTCTCACCGTACGGAAACACTGTTGATTTCTCCACCTTTTTTTTTTCAAGCACGGCAGTCAAAGAGAGTTGGAGATGAACGAAAAACATTGTTGCCTGTTGCAAATTGGGACCCCCGCCCACCCCTCAACCGGAAACACTCTCCAGCGAATGCAGCAAAGCGACCAGAACGGGGGGCCAGCTCACGATTCAGACTCAAGACGTGGGTGTGCAGCTCATGTGCAAGGTTCACTCGCGTGTTCCTGATCTGCGAGCCAGGAACCAGAACTTTTGCGTTTTGACTCAGTTCAAACACCTATCCGGAAGTTAGTCCAGTTGACACCGGCAACTGTTTTCTCCACAAAGCTCTCGCACGCAAACAATTAGCCTCAACCAAAAGTACACAAAGAAGAACGCTGACCAATTGTTGGATCCATTCGGGTTCGAAACATCTTTGTACGCATTTTGGATCGAGCTTTGATTCTGTTTTAGGTTCACGCCTGACATCTTGGCGAAGTGCTTGTGTTCTACGTCATCACTTTACGCGTCGTATTGTATTCTCGCTTAATTGCACGTCAAATCCTGAACAGCATGAATGAAACTCGTTCCTGTAGGCCGAAAAGTACGTGATATCGAACTAGCTTCTAGAAGAACGGGAGTAAAGTTTCTATATGCGATGATTAAACGAAGACAATTGTTCATTATCTCTAACTTAGGGCCTATTCGATTGCACCGCAAACAACCGCAAATTTGCGGTCAGTTTCAACTTGCGCTCCCCAATGCTATTTGATTGCTTCACCCCACCGCAAATTTGCGCTGCAAACAGTGGAGGACCGAATTTGATGGTTCAGTCAGTTTGCGGTCTATGCCAAAAAGTCATTTTTTTTGATATTTTCTTGACATGCAGCTGTTTTTGTCAACAAACAACATGGTGGTTGCTGGAGCTTTGTTACCTCTGTGAAGAGCTACAATTTGTGAGCCAATTAGCCGACAGGGCGGGATGTTTCGTCTGCAAACAGCTTCCTGCAGAAATGGCGAAGATGTCAGAGGTTTGTTTTCTGTCATTTTTGAAGTTTTTTTGGCATGGGAGGTGGTTTCGTGTCACTGACATTGCGTGAGTTCATGTATGAATCATTGTAGGTTGTTCAGATGAAGTACAAAGTGGAGGAAATGTGTTTCTTCATTGAATGTGCCAAGGACAACATAGGTACCATGTACGACTGGATTAATGTGCAAGGTACAGGCCAATTTGTGATCAAATGTTTGGTCGATTCCGATGCTTGAGACCAGAAATATTTGCGGAATCTGCTATCTGCAACTTTTTTTCAGATGTGAGCTTTGTCAAGTACATGGAGAGTGTCTATGCGTACATGTGTGCCAACACAAAGTTGGACCCCGATCAGGGAGTGGAGCTGTCAGCTGCAGGAATTATTGCTGAAGTGAACAAAATGAAACAAGACGAAAGTGCAGAGGTCCAACTGCAAATCCAAAAAGCACAAGAGATGGCTGCTGATACAGAGCCAAAAGAAGTGGATGACGACAAGTCAGAGGATTGGACCCCGTCCAAAGGTAAGTGAAATATTTTTTTTTGTTTGGGGGGGGGGGAACACTGAAGGCACAACATGAATTACTACAAGGAATATTTTCATTCTTTCAGAAAAAGGGGCATCAAAGGTTGTTGGGAAAGGAAAGGGTCTAAAGCGCAAACATTCGCAAATGTTCAACCCACCTCCCATGGCTACAATGAGACAAAATGATGAAGCACTGCTCGATGCTGGACTGGAAGGTGCATGTGCATGTGTGTGAGTGTATATGTATGCGTGTGTGTTACAGTTGCCTTGATTCCGAAATGTTACTGGTTGTTGCAGGTGACGAATACAAGTGGGATGATTCATCAGAGGCAGCTCTGTGGAGTCTTGTTGAAAAGTACAGGAGGGAGCTGTATGACCAGAAGAACGGCTTTACTCGAAATGAGTATTTGGACAAGATTAGCCGTGAATTGCATATGTATGTGCATTTTGTCAGTGTGTGTACATGTATGTGTGCAACAAGTACAATATTTACAGAAGCTGACTTGTACTTTTCAGAGCCCATTCTGGGTCATCTCATTACAAGGCGCCAGGTGGATAACAAAATTCGACACATTGAACGCCGCTACAAAAACAGAAACGACAAACAACAAAAATCTGGTGCTGGAAATTTATCACCATGGGGCTTGGAAGACAGGGTTGCTGCTGTCATTGGGGATAGGCCCACTGTACATGTCGAGACAGTGTCTTCAATGCGCAAGGACAACTCTAAAGGTTGGTTCAGTTGTGATTTGTTTCTTGGGGGGGGTGGATGAACATGCTTGACATGGAATCACTTCGAATTTTTATTTGTTGCAGCCATTGGCTCAGCGGCTGCAGAACTTGCTGAAGGTGGGGGTGGGGATGAGTGCATGCCATCCACATCCAAGGGCACACCATCAAAGTCCATGACATGCAGAAAAACAGGGGCAGACAAAATGCTCAACTTCATGAAGACGTTTGTGAGTATTACTTGTTTACATACAGTACTGGTCTGTGAACATGTGTAATGAAGTCACATTGTCGTCATGTGTGCATTACCTGATGCAGATGGAAAAACGTGAAGAAGAGCGTCGCCTACGTGAAGAAGCAGATGCGTCAATGCAGAAGGCTCTCCTGGCACTGCTGGCTAAGGTCTGTGCATTTGCGGGTGTGGGTGGGTCTGTGTGTCCATGTTTCTGTTTGTGAAGCGCGTGTCACTAACAGTTTTGTTTGGCCTTAACAGATTGCTGGTGTGCAGGAAGCTGAGAACTGAAGACTGAGGTGTGCCACAAATTCTTTTCAAAAGGAGGGGGGGACAAAATTTTGCGGAAACTGCTTTTGGATTTTGTCAAAATGAATGCTATTTTTACTTGCAGCCACAAGTCACCTTGCAAGATCTGCCTGATGTTGCGCTGCACTCCATACTGAAGAACTTGTCTGTGCACGACCAGTGCAACATGGCTGAAAGTGGTGCATGCTTTGCTGCAATTCTTGAAGAGAAACCATTCTGGTCGACTGTCAGGCTCGACCAAGATGCAGACTTTGTCAATAGAGTTTGCCGTTTTGTTTTTGTTCATAGTTGTCACATTGATGAGTTCATCCTTGACAATGCATATTCCCCAGACTCTTCATTTCTGGTTTCGTGGTTGGATGTACTGATGGCAGCAGTGCCCAATGCCACCAAAGTGATTGTTGAACATGCCATGTACCTGTCAAGTGGCTTGTTTGTTCCACAAATGCCACTTGTCACAGAGTTGCAGTTGAAAAGTTGCCCGAATCTGTGCGTTTTCTCATTGGTTCAGGGCTTCGAATGTGCCCAACCGCAGTTGCTGAAAACATTGGTTTTGACAGGTGTCCCAGGCCTGGATGCAAACTCTGCTGTGTGCATTGCAACAAGCTGTCCAAATCTGCAAAGTTTGGACATTTCACGAGCATGGGGGCCTTTCCTTGGCTTCAAGTCAGTGCATGAAATTTTGTCGCACTGCACAAAATTGATGTGGTTGGACTTTTGTGCTCACAGGCCTGCCATGCAAGGATGGGTGCAGCTCACCCGCGAGTACAGAACAGTTCGTTTTGGTCCCTACATCTCTCTCACTTTGGGTCTTGATGATGACACTGAGTAAACTTTGGTGGATGCCAAAAAGCATCAACACTTCATTTATTCAAACACTTTTTACTCTGAACACAGTTCGTGGATAACAAAAAAGAACTCACATCTGTGAGACAGTTTCTGCAAAAATTTTCTGCGTTGACAATTGTTGAACAAAAGTTCATTCCATCACAGTTCTGAATAAATACGTGACAGGGGTGTGTCCCCAACAAACAGTGCACAACTTTTTGACTTTCGTTGAAACCGACT
>JAAUXT010142191.1_pt1 | contig 24431 bp, 17 predicted proteins | sample 7278171 | NCBI WGS metagenome assembly JAAUXT01 (sample SAMN14350112, study PRJNA611818) | marine sediment metagenome | isolation source: surface marine sediment (1.8m) | place: French Polynesia: Moorea | collected 2018-08
CGAGTTCAATCAACCGGATAGAGAAAATTGAGCAAACATCAGCGTGCGCCCGGAGGGAGAAACACAATTGCTGCGAGAATTCGAGTCACCATAAATTTCTGCCGTCCACACTTGCTTCACAGCCTGGGGTTATTGAACTCCAGACTCGATTCAAGAAGGATGCAATAAAGCTGTGATGGTTCCTTGTGTTGAAAACACAGCTTCACGCATGAAGTCATGAGGCAGAGAGCCGGAAATGTGAGGTGTGGTGCGTGTATGCGTGGGTCACACCCACCCACCGCCGACCCCCTCATAACATTACAGCATCAGGCCAGAGCCGTCAGCTGCCTGAATGTCTCCAGGATTCAGGGGGCAATGCTCGGTTGATACGGAGTCAATCTTTGTGGGAATGCCTGACATCAACTTTGAAAAAAAATGAAGAAAAGTTGTGCCTGCGGCACAACATTGGGAGGGTTCACATATCTTCCAGAGATCAAGGGGGCGCTCAAAAGCCCCCCCCCCCCAAATCTGCCCCAAGTGACCTTTTATTTGAGCGTGTTTGTTTTTCTCCACACAGGACTGTGTACACGTCTCCGATCAAGGCGCTGTCCAATCAGAAGTTCCGAGATTTCAAGAAGACGTTCGAGGACGTCGGACTCATCACCGGAGACGTACAGATCCGTCCGGAGGCCGCCTGCCTCATCATGACCACAGAAATCCTGCGGTAACGTCACCCAAGCCGTTCAGTCTCGGTTCAATCTGCAGTTTTTCAACAGGCGCATCCTACGGAGCGAGCCTGTGTAAGGAAGACACCAGCAGTTGTGTCCTTGGGGTGGGGCCAGGGTCTCCTGTTTCCTGAGGGCTCTCCCAAATCGGTCCGACCCCAAAGGCAGAATTCAGGTTGGGTCCCACACCAGTGCAAGGTTTGCCCACCAATTTTTTCGTGCTTGTCTCGATTTTCTCAAACTCTCCGCCGCTTCCTTACTCAAAGATCCACCGCACCAGCTTGGAATTGACAAAGCAAAACTGTGCCCAAATTGTTCTTTGAAATTGTTCTTTCTGGAAAAATTTGCACTGTTGGGAATTCGTGGCCAGACGACGTCCCCCCCCCCCCGCGCAGGGGCGTCCCGAGGCGTGACGCGTCTGTGCTCAAATTTGCGCTTTCTTTGAAATTTGCGCTTTATTTCTTGGAGGAAACGAAGCAGAAGGAAACTTCTTGTTTCAGGTCGATGCTGTACAACGGCTCGGATGTGATCCGGGATTTGGAGTGGGTCATTTTTGATGAAGTGCACTACATCAACGACGCAGAGGTGGGTCTTCTGTTGCTGCGGTCCGTTCTGTGTGTGCAGCCTTTCTCTCTTTCGTGTGCAGCAGGCCTGCACCCTGCGGACGTGCTGTTTGGTTCCTTCGTGGGTTCACACCCCTGTGGTTGCAGAGGGGTGTGGTGTGGGAGGAGGTGATCATCATGCTCCCGACTCACGTGAACATCATCCTGCTCAGCGCCACCGTACCCAACACCATGGAGTTCGCCGATTGGATCGGGTATGGTCACCAAACTGATCGGGAATGTTCACTGAACTGAACTGTTCGGGTATGATCACTGATTGGGTAGACTCTATGGTCACCAAACTGGTTGAGTATGATCTCTGAACTGATCGGGCATGATCACCAAAGTGATCGGGTATGCTCACCGAACTGATCGGGTATGCTCACTTGACTGATTGGGTATGCTCACCAAACTGATTAGGTAGACTCTATGGTCACTAAACTGGTTGAGTATGATCTCTGAACTGATCGGGTCTGCTCACCAAACTGACCGGGTATGATCGCCAAGGTGTTTTTCTCAGCTTCTTGCTGAACGTGTTTTGCAGGAGAACCAAGAAGCGCAAGGTGTACGTGGTCAGCACGCAGAAGCGTCCCGTTCCGCTCGAACACTTCCTCTACACCGGGAACAGCGCCAAAACGTCCAACGAACTCTTCATGATCGTCGACGCACAGAAGAAATTCAAGACGGAAGGGTATGCACGTTTTCACACACTTGGAAAGACACGCGTCTGGCGCATGCGCACGGCATCACGTGCGTGCGTGAGAAATATAGGGTGCGCTGCCGCCATGCCGTGCTTGCGCGCCAGTGTACGCGGTGTGTACTGGGGGCATCAGACGGCACGATTTGTATTGCAGCTCTGTACGTTTTCGCTGTCGCTCAGGTACAACAAGGCCATCAGTGCGAAAAAGGAGCGGGCTTCGAAAGTGTCGCAAAGTTTTGGCGCGAAAGGAACGAGACACGGAGCGCATCCCAGTCAGGTCAGTTCGCAGCCCAGCACTCACGAACAAGGCGGGAAGATTCACTAAGAAAATCTGTCAGACCACGCCCCAAAATGTGCTCTTCAGGAAAAGAACGTGTGGCTGTCAATCATCGAGATGCTACGGAAACGAGACCAACTTCCGGTTGTCGCCTTCACCTTCTCCAAGAAGAAGATCGAGGACAACGCCGGCAACATGCAGAGCGTCGACCTGACGGACCATTGCGAGAAGTCCGACATCCACATCTTCTTCCAGAAGAGCATCTCAAGGCTGAAGGGATCGGACAAGAATCTGCCTCAGGTGCGCATGCGCTGTGCGTTGTTATTCCAAGCGCGCCGAGTGTTGTCACTGTGGTGTTGTCCCGTTGACATACTGGTGGGCCAGTGGGGGCGGGAGGGAGTGTGTGTGTGTGTGGGGGGGGGGGGTACCGGGAAAATTTTGCACTTGATCGTGGGTGTTGGAATGTGTTTCTCTGAGCATTTGACAATGAGGCCTTGGTGTGTTTGTGTGTTATGTTGTGTGTGTGTGTGTGTGTGTGTGTGTGTGTGAAAACAATGTAAAAATGAGACCTGGACGCATGAAGAAGATTTATCGTCGTTGTGTAGGTTCAGACGATGGCGGAGATGCTGAAGCGCGGGATCGGGGTTCACCACTCCGGCATCCTGCCCATCCTCAAGGAGGTCGTCGAAATGCTGTTCGGCAGGGGCCTTGTGAAGGTGAGCAGGACCACCCGCAGCTGACACGACTTTTTTGTGGGTTGCGCCGCTACTGGTCGAGCGCGAAGCACAACAGGCATCCAATGTGTTTTCTGTGTACAGCACTTTCACCAAAAAGAACAAAGCTCTGTTTTGTTCATGTTTGGTCTGCAGATTTGTTCATTGTACAGGACAGTGCACCAGGAAGGAATTTGATTGGAATGCAGTACTTTGAAACCTGGCAATGATCCAAGTGCTCTTGTCGAACTGTTGAGCGCAAGTCACGTAAGGCCCTTGGGCCTATTTTTTCTGAGTGAAGCAGTCAGAGTGCTCGCACAACACAAACATCAGATCCCCATTTCAGGTTCTGTTTGCCACGGAGACGTTTGCGATGGGTGTGAACATGCCAGCGAGAACCGTCGTCTTCGACTCGATACGGAAACACGACGGAACCAACTTCAGGGATCTCTTGCCAGGTTTTCGTCTCTTGTGTTTCCAGACGCGCGTCATGTGATGCGTGCGTTGTTTGATTTGCACGTGTTTGCACGAAAACAATTTGGCAGCTGCGAACAATCAATGTTGGACGCAACAATCGTGGATAGCCATCCTTTGTTGCTTCTGGAAACGCCCAAGAAACAAGACGCCAGTGCTCGATTTGTGCTTCATGTTGTTGAGTGGACAATTACAATTTTTTCCTGTGATTCTGCGATTTCCATGTTGTTCAACGCCGCAAATTCTAACACCCCTGATCCCACCTGACAAAAATTCGCTCGACTCAGAATTTCGAACAACTCGCCCAAACAAAGAAGTCAAGTTCTCCTTCACCACGTTGTGGGAAAACTTGCACAAATTGGAATTCTGGTGGACAAAGATTTTGCAAGTGGGCGGGCTGTGGCAAAACCACATCGTGTCACATTTGATGACCGAAGTGTCGCGAACACGCTCCTCTGTGGCAGCGTTCGAGTTACCGAATCTGAGCGCGAACTGAATCTGGGTTTACTCAGTCAGTCTTCTGAGTTAGTATCACTTTTGGCTTGGGTTTGCAGGGCAGATTGGTGAAGGGGTGTTTGATTTTCGCAAGTCTGAAGCCAATGGATTCGGATTTACTGTATTTGATTTGTGAATCGAACACTGCCTGACTCTCTTCACGTGGATTCCAGGCGAGTACATCCAGATGGCGGGTCGCGCCGGGAGACGCGGTCTCGACAAGACCGGCACCGTCATCATCCTGTGTAAGGGTGACGTCCCCGAACTCTCCGACCTCCACAAGATGATGCTGGTGCGTGACGTCACGTGACGCGTCCTTTCGGGTGACGCAGAATTTTACTCGAGCATTTTTACAGCAGAAATTTGGTGCTTCTCAACCTTTTTGCGTGCACCATCCACACCACCTCGCGACGTGTTTTGCAATTACGCTTTCCCGAAATCTGTCCTCGGACAAACTCGCCCCTCCTCGGGTGCAATGTTGCTGGGCCCTTCCCTGAAAATGATGATTGTAGAACCGGTCCCTACTGCAAAGAGATAGTGTGGACCTGTGGCTGTGCGTTTCAGTGTGCAGCACTGCTGCAGTCTCAATTCTGTTTCTGTGCAGAGGGCAAACTGACACCACTGCAATCTTGGTTTTCATTCTGCGTGCAGGGCAAACCGACGCTGCTGCAGTCTCAGTTCCGCCTGACATACTCGATGATCCTGAACCTGCTGCGCGTCGAGCAGCTGCGCGTCGAGGACATGATGAAGCGCAGCTTCTCCGAGTTCCACAGCCAGAAGGACAAGGTGCGCCACCAGGGGGAGCTCGAGACAGTCGTCCGCCAGATGGCGGAGCTGCCGGAAGTCGTCGACTACAGCGGGGACCTTGAGCAGTACTACATCGCGTGTGACGAGTACTTCAAGCTCAAGTCGCACCTTCAGGTGAGCAGGCGCCATCTGTGATCCGGAAGTCAGAATCACGTGATCGGTTCCGCTCCTCACGCACACGTGACAAGTCGCGAATGATTATTTTGGGTCACGCATTCATGTTTGCTTCCTCTTATTTGTTTCTACCACACTGTCACATTGTGTGGCTCGGGGCACCAGAAAATATTCAGTACTGGACGGAAAGCAAAACAAATTGGACCGTTTGATTCTTTTTCTTTTCAGGAAATAATCCTGTCGCACCCACAGGCCATCAAGGCTCTGAGTCCGGGTCGGGTGGTCGTCGTGGACGCAGAGAAGCACAGAAACGCTCTGGGAGTCGTGCTGCACTCCGGCTCAGCCACGGCCAAAAAGAGAACGTTCACCACCCTCGTTCTGAGCGAGCTGAACGCACAGTCGGACGCGGATGTTCAGAACGAGGCTCGTGATGATGACGCGGGGTACCCGCGGCCCGTGGTGGAGGACAGACTGTTCCAGCCCGAGGGGCCCTGTGGTCACGAGATGCTGGAGCTGACGGCCGAGAACATTTCTGTGATAACAACCAAGACGCTCAAAGTTGCTGGCGACAAAATCGTGGACGAATGCAAAAAGAGGCAAATCCCCAGATTTAGGTGAGGTTTCCACGCTTTTCTCTGCCACTTGACCTCTGCTGCAGTGATTTGCCCCGGAAAAAGTAGTTCCGTGGGACTGTTGTGCGTGTTGACAAAGCGCCGCAGTGGCACAATTTGCATTATTCATGCGTTTTCATCATTCGCCGCGTTTTCTGAGTTGAAAGCGTGCGTTCCCAGCCAAGAGCTGCTTTTATGCGCCAAGATTTCTTCTTCTCCGTCTGTTTCATCCGTTCGACAAGAAAAGACACAGACCAAGCAAGGATGATCTGTCTTGCGCCACACGTTCAGTGGCGGGCAAACAAAACAAGAATCAATGCTCAAGGCAACTGCGGGTGCGAAGTCCCTGACATGCTAACGGGAGTCTCTCGGGCAGTGGGGGGGCTCTGGCTGCAGGGGGCCCTGGCTGTGGCGGGGGGGCTCTGGCCAGGGGGTCCGCTTGCCGGGGAGGGGGCTCAGGCAGGACAGGGACACCCCCTCACCTTGCCTGTACCGCACCACCAGGTGCTCCTCCCGAAAGGGACTTCGCACAAACCGTGCCTGTTTCACTTTCTGCATCTGAATTTCTTTCCCTGCTTGGTTCCAGGAGCGACCCACCTGGTCAGAACACGAGCGTGGCAGCGCAGGAGCTGCTGCGCCTCGTCGAGGCGAACCCGACCGGGCTCCCCGGGCTCGACCCGATCAACGACCTCAAGCTGCGCGACATGGAGCTCGTCGAGCAGTTCTACTCGCTCCGCCAGCTCCAGGACGGATTCCAACACTTCAAGTGCGTCCACGACCCCAGTTTTCGCGACAACGTGAGTGCCTTTTGTTTTCGGGGGAAGGAAAATAAAAAGCGGGTGGAGAGATTGGCCTCGGAGGAATCTGTTCTTTCTTTTTTGCCCAAATCAATCTTTTCCTGTTGCTATTTTTGCCTCCCGAGGGCTGTGCTGGGGAGGCAGTGATTCTACACATAATCCATTCACTCATATTCCTGGAGTGGCTGTAATTCTTTTGGGAAACGGAATGACACGACCTAAAAATATAAAAGCAATTTGAAAAAGAATCCCCGAAGGATTGGGAAAAGCAAGATTGTCCTTTCAAGTCACGCTTTGCTGCGCTCCCCTCCCCTAGTCCTTGGTTGTTCTGGATCTCCAAGGGATTGTTGAGCAGTGCGTGTCAGACGGAGTGCCGAGTGGATAGAATCCCGTCAGGTGTCAGGAAAAACAGTAAGAGAAGATCTCAGCGACGCCGCTGCATTGATTGTCGTGTCACTGGGAAAGATTGATTGTCGACTTCAACAGCTGATGGAAAATGCCTTCATTGATGTGGCACTTGGCAAGAATGTGGAAATATAACAAAGGGAAGGTGGGCCAAGAACGCAGCGCCATTCACAAATCAAACGCACGCAGCCCTTCCCACATAGCCAATTTATTGATCAGCCTTCATTCTTGTGGTCGTTGTCCTCTCTGCCCCTGGTGACCAGCACATGTCGTTCACCTGAATGGGGATTTTTGTTTCAGTTTGAGAAGATGAAAGTGCGGATGAAGCTGCGAGAGAAGCACCGTCGGGTGAAGTTCCTGTTGTCGGACGAGAGTCTGCAGCTGCTGCCGGAGTACCAGCAGCGCATCGAGGTACGTTCATTGTTTCTCTTCTGCAGGCAGAGTCACTCATGGTGCCAGCATCCTGCCGTCACTCACTCCTCACTGATGATGTTTCCCGTGTGTAAAAAGTTGACTGGTGAAAGGACAACTGCGTGGCAACACTGGGCGACGGAATATGAAACCTTTCCCTGAATAGCGTGGACCAGGTGCGCAAGGACTCAACAATGTTAATTAGATGCCACTTTCCGAAACAAAATACATTTATTCAAAGAACACAACGTGACAAACAGATTTTTTTTTCCTGTTGGGGAAGTCACTGTCGGAAGTCGTGTCTGACTTTCCCTTCTGTCTGCGTCAACTGCATCCAAGTGCAGTTATGTTGTGTGGCTCAGAGAAAATACGCGAGCGTCAAATGTGTTTTGTCAGTACAAATGACAGGTGCCGACTTTTACGGATATGATCGTTCTGTTGCATGTCAAATGAGCAGACGCAGAGGAACTGAAGTTCTCTGAACAAAGGAATCCGTGAAGGCTGATCCGCCGCAACATGCAAAGCGCGTTTTCCATCCAAAGTCCTTCACTTTCTGGTGGTTGTGCCGCCTTCGTATTGAAAATGCTTTTTGTCGCTTTGGTCATTGATTGTTTCTGAAGCACCGAGTGAACAAAACACGAAACTGCCGTCGCCGCACAAAAACGGTTTTGAAGCTGCTGCCACGGGCTGATTGTTCCTTTATCTCTATTGAATTGGTCATCAGATATCTGCTGGACTCTCCGAGTAAATGCGATTTATTATCAAGGCGTTTCCTGTCCCTCCAGGGCCAGAGCGAATTTGAACAGAAGAGCCAGATAGGTCACTATCAACGTGAAAGTCTGGAATGAAAAATGAAGGTTGTCAGGGTTACTGAATCATATTTATGCGACTTTGGCAGTTTTGCTGCATGTTGGTTGACAGAACGGCGTCGCTGTGGGCTGCGTGAGAAATTAGTGGTTGATTAGTGTTGAGCTAATGCTCTTACCGTGATCAGTAAGCTGTTGTTGATGTTGATTATCTTGGATATGGTGAGACCGGTGTGGTCGTTATGTACCTTCTGCAGGAAAACCTGAAATGAGCAGAAAGGTTCTGTGGACAAGACGCAGAGAGAAAGAGAGAGAGAGAGAGAGAGGGAGAGAGAGAGAGCGATAGAGACAGAGACAGACGCCAGAAGAAGCGTTTGAAAGACAATCGATGTTATGAAGTGATGTGTTGGTTTGGTACTCGATTTACATTGACGCTGGTGTCACCAGACGTCTGCCTGGTCCCCGGTCTGTGAGAGAATTCCCGCGCCTTTTCTGTCCCCGCGGGTGGGGATTAACTGAGTCTGATGTCCCCAAGGTACCTGAACGGAGATGCCTTCCTCAATTGAGCACGAAGATAAGTCGATGGAGTTCAGCACTGTGCTAATTTGTCTTGCCTAAAAGAAATAAGTGTGATCAAACTGGTTGCACAGAAGACTTTCATTCCCCGCCACACAGGCAATTACAGAAAAACCTTGGGATAAGAAGAGCGCTTTGATGGAATAGATGAGTTTGGGACAGAGTCGCTAATGAACTCGATGCTGCATGTTTAATTGCGGGGGGAGGGAGGAACAGCGGCACTCACGGCGTCAGCTAATGAAGAGCTACTGCGGGTGATGAAGACCAGTAGGAATACCAAGTACACGATGGTACCGACGCCCACGAGAACGCTGAGTTTGTCCGCGGAAAACAGGGTCGTGTCCCAGACCCCGTACAGCAGCAGGATGACCATGGGCGTCGAGAATGCGTACAGGATCGAGAGATAGCCGTTGAGAACGCTGTCCAGTTTCCGCACGAGTAGACACAGGGAGATGTAGCGGATGCGATAGTGCTCGCATTGGAATCTGTCCCCGCAGATACGGGCCAGGTTCTCGCTGAGCGCAGAGGACTCGGTCTGCGGAGGAGCGGCGCTCGCCTGAGCTTTGGCCTCAGCGATGGAAGCGCAAAATTGCTGTGTCAGTTGTTTGAATTCACGTTTGAGCAACGAGCAATAGCAGAGCGTGTTCAGAGCACATTGGAACCACGCTAAGAAGCAATAGACGAAGATGAGTAGGTAGAGAATGAACAGTCCCGTGTGCAGTTTGCTTTTGCCCGTGTCTGTCAAAAGAGGGAAAAGCCATTTGGTGAGAAGCTTTGGCTGCACGATACTCCAGACGATGGTTGATATGAGCATAAACAGAATGGCGATGAAGTTGACGATGGCAACGCGACGAAACACGTGTTTCTGCATATAGCTGAGGGTCAGACCTCCGTACTGCAGCTTATAGTTCTCCCACTGTCTGACGAAGGAAGGGATGTTCTTGTGTTTGCTGTAGATGTAGACAGATATCCCAAGAGCCACCTTGATACTCCACGTGTGCGCGATTATCTTTTGAAACAGCGCATAACCATATTTGTCATCTGAGCCATAACTGGCGAAGTACCTGAAGGCCTGGTACCAGAGAATCAGCAGGAGAAGACAGCTGTGCACTGTGCACACGTCGCACCGATTCGCTCGGGAGCGCTTCCAAGTTAATCCAAAGATCATTGAGCTGTAGACGATGGGTTTGAGGACGTAGGACAGTCCGAGCTCGTGCAGGTCCGGGTTCTCCTCCTCGGACAGCACGTGCACCACTTGGTTGGGCGCGTTGCCGCTCTTCCTCCGGTCGTTGGTGACGGTGGCTCGCCGCAGCGGCTGCAGGGGGATCCGCTCGTGGTCCCGCTGCGCCCCCCGCTCTGCCTCTCTCTCCTCCTCCTGCTCCTCCTCCTGCTCCTGACTCTCGTTCTCATTCTCCGTGACATCGTTTTGAGACATCGTCCCTGTCTCCCCGCGACGCGTGCACTGAATAAATTCACGCTGCGTTTGAAATTTGCATCCTCACCTCCGGATGATGTGTGTGTGTGTGTGTGTGCGGTGCGGCCGTCGCTTTTGGAGCGGGGCCTCTGCAGTGTATGTGGTGCGCCACGTAAGTTGAGTGGAAGCTGCAATGCAGGCAACGCCCGTCAATACGAAGCTCCCATTACAAGCCAGTGAACACGGCAGCGGACCACTCTCCCCTCTCCAGAGTCACAATAAACGCATCCCTTCCAAGCAGCTCAGGAAAATCCTGAAGAGAAATAACGAAGCTCAGCCCAGCTCGGCTCTCGCAAATTATTTCCTGTTTTCTGGCGTCAGTCCTTGATCGATTGTCTTGTGCTTTTCCATACGGGACGCAAATCCTTCCATTGGAAATTTACTTTGCGGATATTCGTCACGGGGCTTTTGCTTCTTGGAGTCATTGGACGCGCTGCTATTGTTGGGTGATGCCCTGGGCCTGATGCCCTCTGGGCTGGAGAGCGCTTTTTGAAGCCAGAGCTCCTCGGCCCTTATTTATCATCATCATCACTGCCTTGTATCAGTATCAATATATTTCTCGGTCATGAACAGCTTTACATGAAGTGAACCGTTCCCTGCGTGGTTCGCTCTCGCTCTGCCTGCGATCACCAACCAGCGAGCACCGCCAATTGATGACTGATCAATGCTGCTGGGTTTGTAAACCAATTTATTTGTCAAGTGCCATTGATTCCTTTTGTGTACGTGTGTCTGTATGCGCCCGTTAAGGCACGCGAAATAATTATATCAATTGCCAGCGCTGGCAGGTCTCAGGTTGGGGGTTCCTGTGGCTGCAGCGCAATATCCGACGCTTGATTCGTGCGCACTTCTCTGTCTCCCTCGGACTAGTTAAGTGTGTGAAGAATCTCCTCAGAGCTGTTGAGGCAGGGACATCTCTGGTGCAGAAGAACCGTCTTGGTGCCGAGGGCGATCGTAAATCTCAACATGAGCGTTACATAGGAAACCACAATGGTAAACATCTGCAAAGGGAATAAAGGAAAAGGGCCAAATAGCTCAAGAGCCTGCAGTGTGTGTTGGTAGAACGGCAACGACTGGTCTATAATACATGAAAGGAAAATCAGATTTGGGCCGCCAGTGAGTCGTAACTCAATCACCCTGCTCTGTTGTCCTTGGCACGCCGCAACAGGAGTAGGTGGAGACTGGGTGATGTTTATTTCATTTGTTGGATATTGGCGGGTTTCTTTTGAGAGGGAATGCGTTCCTTTCATTTGCGCAGCTGGTTATTTATGAAGTTTGCATAAACATGGCTTGTACTTTGGCACGAACTAAAAGACGCCAAGCAACGACTGCATGGGGCTCTCAAAATGCGGTGTATGTTTCTGCGCGCGCGCGTATGCGTGCGTGTGTGTGCGTGTGTGTGTGTGTGCGTTCGTCCGTCGCGTTCTTCACAGAAATTCCTGCATGGCCAAAATACAGAGACTGGTACTTGGTTACCGACACAAAAAACTTCATGAGCACTGACGAGACTGTTCTGACGCAGCTTTGAGCACCAAAAGACTTCTGAAAATCTCGACGTAATGGATTTCCTCAGAACACTTATTCTTCTTCAAAGGTCTGAATCAAAATGTGACAGAATTGCAATTTTCCTAAAATGCCTTGGAATTTGTGAAAATTAGGTCATCACATTGCGTGCGCTACTTTCAAAATGAAAAAGCGGTTGTTTGATTTTTTTTCCTCGTTTGGAGGTTGAAAGGATGCCTCCTGGTGTCGCGCAAATGTTAAAGGTCGTGTGCGGCAAACGGGAACTTTGACACGAACAAACTTACCGTGATCAACACACATTTGTCAATGTTGATAAACTTCCAGATTGTGAGTCCGAAGTGGTCTGTACACAGTCGCTGCAGAAATACCTGCGAGGAAAGCGATGAGGTGACAAAGAGGCTCAGCGCAATGGAGCGTCAAACGCGCGCTGCGTCTCTGCGGGACGCTGCGACCAACCTGGATGGAAACAGCCTCTTCCAGGGCGCACGTCTCCAGATCGATTTTGTGCAGGATTTCTTGCGGTTCCTTCGCCTGCAGATAACAGTAGGGAGGAGAGTGCGCTGTTTTATTGGCCGCGTTAACAGCCACAGATTCTGCAGTGGGTGGGTGGCCGTCACAATTTGCCGCTTCAGTGAGTTGGGAGCTTTTCTCGAGAATCTGGCGCGGCTTATACTTACGGCGGCGTTGAGCGAAGTGGCGGCGGCGGTGATGGAGGTGAGGATGACGACGAAGAATACGAGCGACACCATTGACAAGATGAAGGAGCTGAGCCCTGCAGCGCCCTCCTCCTCGCTCTCCCTCTCCAGCCCCCACAAGGCGTAGGTGATGAGAACGAGCAGAGGGATGGAGAAGAGGTAGAGGAAGAGCAGGTAGCACGAGATGCTGTTGTCGTACGTTTTCACCAGACTGCTCAGCTCGAAGTGACGTTGGCGGTAACGCTCGACTTCGTGCTTGTGCAGACTGCGTCTCGACCTGAGTAACTCGCTGTGATCCTCCTGCGGCTCCAGCGACATCCCGCAGAACGGACCTCCGCTGCCTTTCATTTCGGACAGATTTTCCTCGAGGCTGTACGAGAGTTGATAGAATTCCTCCTTCATGTTCCTTGTCACGCAAAATATGGCGACGATGGACTGCATCCAAGCCATAAAGACGTAGAAACTGAGTGCGTGGGAAAGAATAACAAGCCACATGGGTGTGCGTCCAAAGATGCGGCTGGCGATGGGGGTGTCGTTGGACAGAAGTTCGTGCGCCGTGACGCAGACGTAGATTCTGGTCGCGGCGAGAACGAGGCTTGAGATGACGTTGACCCAGACGACGCGCATCACGATGTTCCGCTTCATCGCGCAGAGGGAAACTCCGCCGTGCTTCAGTTTATAGTTCTCCCACTTTTTGACGATGTTCGGTGCGTATTTCTGCAGGTAAAACACCATTGACGTGATTCCGCAGGCCATCTGAATCGCGAACACGTGGTGGCAGATTTTGCGGAACAGTTTCATGCCGTACACGTCTTGTTTCTCGTAGTTTCCGAAAGCGACGAAGGCTTTGAACCACGCGGCTCCCAGCACCAGACAGCAGTGCAGCGTGCACCAGTCGAAGCACCGGCGTTTTCCGTTGAACAGATTGTGCCTCGCCAGCCAGAAGAGCCCGAATGTCCTCATGCAGAGGTACATGGGGTTGAAGACGCTGTTCAGAGCGTATTCATCAATGCTGGGAAATTCCTCTCCTGTCAGTTCGTACTTTATATCGTCGTCTCGTGTGCGTTTCCTTCGGTGGGATCCTGCTGGTGTCTGCACTGTTCTCGTAGCCTGGGATCCTGTGTGGGTCACCATGCACAGGGTCGGAGTCACATGACGTACTATCCCTGCGTCCTTCAACATTTTGAATCCAGGTTGTGTGTGTCCTGTAGGCGTGAGAGTCACAGGGATTGTGACCACAAAGATATACGCGCACGTTGATGAAGGGAAAGCTGTTCTGATCGCATCGTGGTGTGTTGACCTTGTCAGGATTGTATAATGACACACCATTTACAACCTGCCACCCTTTGTGAGGAACGACAATGGCCACCATTAGGTTCAGCTCTGTGCGGCAAAAGTGGTGGAAAACTTCAAACGTGTTCAGATGGGAGATGGTGGTCGTTTGTGTGATTGATGGTGGTGATGATGACACCTTCATCAAGAGTAACGACCCAGAAATTACAGCAGCACATGCACCCACACTCCCAGCGTTCCATTCGTCGGGCAGTTCCGAACAAGATCGCTCACCGTCTTTTGGTCAACAATGGTACTGATCTTTTTACATCCGAGAAAACAGTGATTCTTGGGTCCCATGACAGGATTCTCACACTGCAGAAAGGGATCTTTTGGGCAAGAAACGAACTGTGTGATTGACCAGGAACCTTTTTGTTGAATGAGGACAGGGTTCTCACACTGTACAAAAATGGTTCCTGTTCAATCACACAAGACTTTTTGAGACTTTTGGTCAAGAAAGGAGTTGTGTGATTGAACAGGAACCCTATTTGTAAGTTGAGAACAAATTTCTACCACGATGCGAGCACATATGAGAGATTTTGTGATCGCAGAGTTGTAGAAAACCCATTCTGCAATGACGAGGGCATGTTTGACAGGTTCTGTGGCCGCAGAGTCGTTTCTGTCAGCGTCTCCAGTCTCGGCGATGAAAATGTCTCGAGCGCGAGAGTTGAACGCTTCCGGTGCCATGGTGATAATAAACACGTGACTCCTTCACTCCTTCACCATGGCGTCGGTGTTTGATGTTTGCTCACCAAATGTGCCCCCATCTTTCTCAATTTCCTCTGCAAAAATCATTCTTGCCAATAAAGGTTTATTATGGTGTGCAAACACGAAGACTGAGCGCAAACAGCGCGTATTTAGGTCGACAACAATTCTTCGGAACTGTGGGGTGTGCGAAGCTGCTGGTCACAGCGATGGTGGTTCCCTGGGGAATCCAGCACATTTCGAAGCTTTTCCACCGACGTAACATTCGCGCGTTCGCACCTGTGTTTCAACATCCTGTGCAACAAAAAATGAAGCTGTTTCTATGGAAACTGAGACGAATGTCTCATTTCGCGGACTTGGTTTATGGGCACGAGAAGTGTCCTGCAGCTGCGCCGCCAAACACAAGTGGTTCATAACTTGCGCACTGTCGGTGACGTTTCCGACGGCGACAGACGTGTAACTTCCGCTTGGTGGACATATCCCTCCTCGGGTGAACTTCCGGTGGAGCACGACAGGAATCAGCAGACCTGTGTCTTGCGTGGATATCGAATCTTTGGGCCCGCCCCCTGACAAGGACCTCCGATGCGGTCTCCGATGTGCACCCTTTGACAAAGTTTACCCTCACGTTGCCATGATCTGAACTTTCCTGTCTCACCTGGATCGCCTCTGTCAGACCAGACCTGCTGACCCCAAAAACGTCATCCCCTAAGATCAAAAACTGACGCAGAACCCAACCCCTACCAATATCTTCCACATCAACCTTGCCAACAACTGTCAGATACCATTGAAGTTAAATAGCGACAAAGGTCAATAAGATAGAAGTGAATGGGCCCTTGCACACCAGGTCCTTGATCTCTCCCGCCCCCTCGTAAACAATGACTCGTGTCGTCATCACCCAGGTAAACGCCTGGATTGACACTTTCAGTGTCTTTGACGTCAAAACGACAGCGATTGGCAACACCAGACATGAGGTGTGCATGTACTTTAGTGAACAAGGTAAATTTCTGCGCACTGCAGGTACTGCGGGGCCTTCAGTACATCGACGCGTCCGGCACGGTGCAGCTCAAGGGGCGCGTGGCGTGTGAGATGAGTAACCACGAGCTCATCATCACGGAACTCGTCTTCGAGAGCGCGCTCACCCGCCTCCACCCGACCGAGATCGCAGCGCTCCTCTCGTGCGTCGTCTTCGAGCAGAAGCGATGCACCGAGCCCAAACTCGCGCCCGACCTCGAGACGGTGAGTAGTGACGGGGTTTTAGGTACCGTCCAGTTCCTTGTGTACCGTACTGTCTCGTGTAAAAGACGCTCTCATGTACAAGACGCACCCCAAGATTTAGTCCAATTTTCTGGTACCAAGGTCAAATGAAATATAGTAAATCCATACTCACGAAAAGGCGCACCTTTCTTTTGAAGATCAATTTTGAGGCAAAAAGTCATCTTTTCTCGAGACGGTACGGTAAACGCACCCGTGTGTAGACGCACACTCAAATTTGGCCCTATTCTCTGGAACTACGACCTGGTAACAACAAATGATGACAACTCGTAACCGAGTGAAAAGACATTCCCCTACTTTTGATGCTCAAAGGATACGTCTCAAATACTGAACCCACGTTCAGGTCAAAGGATACAGCGCACTTGTACCCGTCCCATGCCCGTGTGATGAAATGGTCCGTCAGCCCGATCGTGGAGACATGTCATGGGTGTCAACCAGGACAAGGCACGAACAAGACTTTGTCGTGGTGTTGGGCAAGAAACCTCGAGACACAGAAGGCTAGTCATTTCAGGCTCCAACCAAAAATGGCTGGTTACTTATCAAGCTGCTCGTGGTCTGTGTCTGAAGAATCCTGTCTGATAATTTTGTTCCACCAGTTTTCAAAGTTGTGCGGCAAATCCGTTACATCCGTGAGAAATGAACCTCCGTGGTTGGTTCCGACGCTGTGTTTTTCCTGCTCCCTCACTGACCGGTAGCTCTTCGTTTCCTCCCTACTCAACCCACGCTGTCCAGGAAAATTGAACAAAATATCACAGGAGGCAGAACTTTCATTAGGAGCTCCGCGCTGGCGAAATTGAGACAGACGTCTCTGTGTTTGCATCGACTTTGTGGTGTCAGGTTCCAAGCACGAAATTTCATTAACCCGTTGACTCGGCGATTCACCTCATTTGCAGCAAAGTCTGAGTTGACATTCAGATTGGCCAGCAAACCTTTGCAGAGGCTGAGGAACTCTTACAGGCAGCTATTGGCTTGTTTTCTGCGAAGGTTGTAGACACACGAGAGCTTTGCGCAAAACCTACACAAAGACTCCCTGGCCAAGACTTCCGCAATGGTGAGCGTGTCCCGCAGAATTGAAGGTTCTTTTTGAGTGAAGTGATGATGTCCAGAACTCATTTGGGATGATCAGTGGCCCTGCTCAATTTTCAAAAAAGCTTTTTGTGCGCTTCCCCCCTCCTGAGTCAGAACCTACTGGGCACTTTGAATAAAGCATCACGGGTGAGAGAGCGCGTTGAAGTACCGCAGATTATGGTGGCAGGTCTGGTTTTGAAAGTTCTGAGAGACCGGACGGAGTTAGCAGGTATCAGCTTGACGTCTCGTCATGTGGGACAGACGCAGCCTTCCCCCGGCAGCACAACTGACAGCGAGACCAGCGTCCCTGGTTCCCCAACATTGTTAGTCTGTCTCGATTGGGGCCTCACTATATCTTCCGCTTCATAAAGCTCTGCGCAATGCGTCAAATGGTCCGAAAGTAATCGCGCTGCTAAACGGGTTGTGTGATTGCAATTAGGCGCGAGAAGCGTTTCTGGAGGTGGCGCGACGGATCGGGCGTCTGCAGCGCGAGTGCGGCCTCCCGACCCCCGTCGAAGATTACGTCGATCAGTTCCACTTCGGACTCATGGAGGTCGTCTTCGAATGGGCACGGGGAATGGTGAGGAACCTCTCAGTGCTCCAAATGAACCTATTGTGGCCTTCATCTCGGGAATTCAATGCAATTTTTTTGCCCTCTTGTCAGGGTTCTTTTTGAAATGTCAGGACTTCATCTCTTTTTCAGCCGTTCGCGGAAATTACGAATCTGACGGATGTGCAGGAGGGGATAATTGTGCGTTGCATCCAGAGACTGGACGAGGTTCTAAAAGACGTGCGGAATGCAGCGAGGATCATAGGCGACCCGATTCTCTGCCAGAAAATGGAGGAAGCGTCCACGGCTATCAAGAGAGACATTGTGTTCGCTGCCAGTCTCTACACACAATGAATTATCGCCCAGTCTCCACACGCAATGAATTATCGCCCGCTGCTCGGCGATATTGCGACGAGATTCTGGGGCGTCCAGTGAGTGTTTGAGTTACGAGTTGTTCACGTCTAGGGTTGATTGTGTGTGTGTGTGTGTGTGTGTGTGTGTGTGTGTGTGTGTGTACACGTGTGTGTATGTGTGTGTAAGAGAGAGACAGAGACAGAGAGATAAACCTTGTCTCTCGGGCACGTGGGGAAGCCATTACAGTTGGCTGTGCGACTGGAATTTTGAAAAGTGATCAAATCTGAGTGATATGTTGGAGCGTTGCTCAATTTGAGTTTGATCAGAATGAATTGATTGCAAAAATCAATGCGGATACTCGAGTTTGTACTCAAGGTCTCTCCAACTCGGAGAGTGTGTGTTTCAAAGACTCCACCCGAAATCCAAGCCGTGAGGAACAAAACTACAATAAAGTGTCAAGACAAAGTGAAAAATCCAGGGTTCTTGTGGATTGGACCTTTTGTCCTTCCTCGTTTGTGCGATGAAGTGGTGGAGAGAAAACACTCTTCAGGTCAAGCAGAGCCAGACGAGAGTCATGCAGCTTCTGAGGAGCAGGTCGGCATTTTGACTGAAGGGATTCCCAGTGAAGAGCACTTCTCAACAGAAAGAAGTGGTGGAGGCAGAGCAGAATTCTCTTTGTGTCTTGGGCTTGATCACCTGCTGCGGTGCGTCCTGCTTAAACGTGCGGCAGATAACACCAATGACCCTGTACTCTCTGGGATACAGCAACACTGCATGCCATTGGGGACAATGCTCAATATTGCACAAAATAAAAGGTCAGGCAGAACAGCTGCCGCATAGGAATTCCTCAGCTGCAGATGAAAACGACTTCTACATCTAGATCTCACAGATCAACTTTCGCGGCCGCAACGAAAATCATTGCAAGATAAAAAGGATGAAGACACAGGGCTTTGGATAGAAATTCGATCTGGCTCAGAAGACGTGACATGGACGATGCGTCGTGGTCCATATACAGAACCAATACAATCACAACCCGAGTGTTCGTGGCTCCGTACATGTGAGAGAAACATGTCAATGTGCAACTCACGTTTACGAGAGATACGCAACTGTTGATGGATGTTCGCTCACTGAGCGGGGTGAGAGTTTCAATTTGACGAAGTACGCAATTTGCGGGGGAAAACCAGGCAATTTGCAGGTTTGATAGATCAAAATTATTCATGAAGGGCATTGATCCCCGTGCTTCAGAGATGTGCCTCCGAATGTTGGGCGTCGGATTTATTTGCAATTTTGTCTTCGGCAACAGGAACACAGTATCACAGTTGAAGGACAGAAGTCAAGTCATGTGCAACCTGTGAGTGCAAACAACATTTTGAAGAGTACCGTACATGCCTTATTAATCTCCTTCAGCCACAACGGTCAAATGATCTCCACTGAATTGGGAGCCAGGCACTTGGTGGTGGAACTTCTCAAGGCGTTACGGTGGTTGTGGTGACGTTGAGACAAGGACAGTCGGCAGCGTAGATGCGCTCGTACACTTCGGCCGCTCCCAGGGCCAGAGCCATCTTCAGGGTCAAGGCCAAATAGGTCAGCACGACGGTGAACAGCTGCAACGAGAAGCGTCGAAATGCGGAGCATAGTGAGGAGTTGGACCTGGATGGGCAGGCTCTGATCCCCATCTGTTGGAACATGATGCACGGCGCCAAACTGCAGCCTTTCACTGATGAAATCCTATTTTTTCGCTGCAAGAACATGACAGGAATCCCTTTTGAAAGATTTATGGGCAGCTTCGTGCTGGCTCTGCCCGCGCGTGTCGTTGTCATTGTTTTGCGACAGAATGTGACGTGGAATTCTTTTCTGGAAATGAGATTGACGTCTCCATGCACGACAGGACGGGCTGTCACTTCGCTGTTGTCTTTTTCTGACAGCGCCCGAATTTGCGGATGACCACTCACTGTGATGAGCATCCGCTTGTCGATGTTGATAAATTTCCACACTGTCAGCCCAACGTGGTCACTGCTCAATTTGTGCAGAAAAATCTGCAAAAATAATCGTCAACCCATTGGCGTGTGCCACAAGATCTACTCGTATTTCAGATGTCAGTTTCCCACGTAGAATAGGGTTGCAAGACCTGAAGGAACAGCAGACAGGCGAGTTTTATTGGCTTTCGTCCACTTTTGCGTTCAGTGGGGGGGGGAGAGAAGAGAGAGAGAGAGAGTACCGATTTCACCCATGTGTGAGTCGCACCCAAGCAAAAGACGTACCCCATGCGTGCTTTGCCTGGAGTCTTGTTCTGGCATCAAGATCCCAACTCAAGAAAAGGCGACCCCGTTCTTTTGACGTCCACTTTTGGGCCAAAAGGTGGGGGGAACACACGGGTGAGTCCGGTTTGTTCCCACGTGGCCCAAAGCGTTTGAATGTGCAAATCGAACAGCCCCCCTGCTCAACAGATGAAAACAGTGCGGACGAAAGTTTGAGCGTGCACCACGCTCTCGTCGGATTGAAGAGAGTTGGACCTGGATTGATGCCACATCCTCAGCTGAACAGGTGGTCAGGTCGAGTGAGTGCAGGAGGGTGCTGGGTTTCTGCGCCTGAAATAACAGCAGGAATGAAGAGGCAGATACTTCGCATCCCATTCAGTTTCTCTTTGATCTCAACGTAACCACGGTAATGGGACGATGATTGACAGGTCTCATTTCACACCACGGAAAAACACCAGCGCGTACGTGCGCCAAGGTCAGCGCAACAAGAAAAGTGAGGTTTCGCAAATTGGAAAAGACGTAAGCCTGAACACAGACTAGCATCTCACCCTGTGGGATCTTTCACACCACAAAATTTTTAGCCCAAAGCAAAAACTGTGTTGTAATCTTTGTAATGTTAGCTTTCTTGCTTGTCTTTACCTTTATCCAAAAATGTATGTAAAACAAGGGTGGTACTGTATCCCACAAGGTGAGATTCTATGTCCTACATCTACGTTTCCAATTTGAGAATACTCCCCATTTGAAGACCTGGTGATGTGGCGCACAGTTGTGCTCGCACTGGATGTGCCAGCGCGTGCTCATGCAGTTATGACAGGGTTCTCACACCGTACAAAAATGTTCCTGTGAAATTACACAATAACTTTTCGAGACCTTTGGTTGAGAAAGTCATTGTGTGATTGCACAGAAACCTTCTTTGTGAGGTGAGAACCCGTTTCTGCCATGATGCGAGCACATACAACTGGTTTGTGCAGAGTTGTAAAACACGCCATGTCACCCCGTTCTTGGCCTTTGTCGTCGAGCAGAATGCCGGAGACGTTAGCTCTGACAAGGACGTGCCCGAACGCCCTCTCTGGTATAGTGTAGATGCTGGCGCCCCCTACTGGGTGCGTCAGTGCGCGTGAAGAGAGCAAAAACCGGCGTGCGCATGCGCCGGCGCACGCGCTGTGAAATGGAAGACACTCACAGCGACGGTGAGAGCGGAGGCGGAGGCGGTGACGGACACGAGCACCGAGACGTAGAAGACGATGGAGCTGATGGAGATGAGGAAGTAGGTGAGGTCGGGGTGGGAGTCCTTGTCGAGTCCGGTGAGCGCGTAGGCGAGGAAGATGATGGCCGGGAGAGAAAACATGTAGAGGAAGAGCAAGTAGGACGAGATGACGTCATCGTAGCGCGCGACGAGGTCGCAGAGCTCGATGTAACGCTGCCGGAAGTGTTCGATGACTCCGCGACTCAGTGCATTGGAGCTGTATTCAGTGGTCTGGGAGTCCACAAGCTTCTTTGGCTGCTCCCCCCTCATCGCCTGGGTATCTGCTCTGAGTTGAGACGCAAACTCCGTGAATTCTTGCTTGAGGTTGGTGTTGATGCAGAGACTGAGGATCAGGGATTGCATCCAGGCGAGCGCCAGGTAGAAGTACCAGCACATGTAGATGGTGATGAGCCACAGTGGAACTGTGATTCCCAACTTCTCCAGAAACGCCATGTGATGCTTCGTGATCAGCTCTCGTTTCTTGATCACTAAGGTAGCTGTGGCTCCCAGGAACAGCACAGCGAACACAATGTTAATTGGGATAAGTCTGACCAACACATTCCGACGTAGCGTTTTCAGTGGCACGCCGCCATGTTTGATTTTGTACTTCTCCCACATGGTGACAAACGCCGGGATGTACTTGTGCTTGAAGTAAATGTGAGAAGAGATTCCACAAGCGAACTGCAGGTCCGCCAGATGGTAGCAGATCTTGCCGAACAGCTTGGCGCCGTACCCGTCAGTACCCGAGTAGTTCGCGAAGCAGCGGAGTACGTTGAGCCAGGTCCCCAGGATGACGATGCAGCTGTGCACTGTGCAGAAATCGAACGTGCTCATCTTCTTCTCAAACATGTGTTTCCTCGTTTTCCACAAAAGTCCAAAAATCGCCTTCGCTCTGTACAGGGGTTTCATCACATACATCATGCCTGGTTCTTGTTTGCTGGCGAAGCCTTCTTCTGTCTGCAGGGCGTGCTTGATGTCGGTCGTCTTCTTCGACGCGACGATGCCGTGGTCGCTACGGAGATTGTCACCATGGCGACTGGTTCTCTGAACAAGCTTCTTTCCCATCCACGCCTCGTCTGAGTACTTTGTCGCCATGTTGGATTGTTGCTTGGCGAAGGTGTTTGTTTCCAGTGCGCTTACGAAACACCGTGAGCTCCAGATTCTGACATCAATGGAACCCAGGAGGTGTGAAAGTTGATGTGTGAGCTTCGGTTCTCGTACATCAGCTGCTAGTTATATACCTGCCTCTCAGTCTTTTCTGCAACCTCTGCCGTACAGACCAGATCTCAGTCTGCAATGCAGAATCGGTTTCAACGTTGATTGAAAGGACATGTTCACATTTCCTTTTGATACAAAAGAACAGACTTGCTTTGCTTTTGCGTCTCAGACTTATACTGCTGGTAAACACGCGAACTGCAAATCGAACTGAAGCCAACAAGAGATTTTGGCTGTGTTGTGCAATAAGCAGCTGAACCTTACCTTGTGGCTCTGCAGATGTTTGTGCAGAAATGAGATGCGAACTAAAATGCACAAACGACCAGTTGAATGATGCGGGAGCGAATGTTGAAGCAATTATCTCCCGTTTACGATCATCAAAGTGCAAAATATCATTGCATCTGTTGCGTCCAGGGACATGGGCAATTGTTTTCTGTTTGATTGGGAAGCTGCTCCCTGGGGGGGGGGGCGACCCTCCTGATCACAGGAAGGGGCAGCTTCGTTTCCTGGTCACCGTTGAGGAAAGTTGTTCTGGAAGGAAATTAGTGCAGATTCTAATTGGCCCCTGTTGTGAGCTGCAAAATCTGCAGGAAGCGATGCCAAGAAGGTGGCGCAATTTGTTCGTTCAGTGTTCGTAATCACGCATCGTCTGTGCTCTGCATATCTGTGTGTCGCGCCCGCGCTCCTGCCTTTTTCCTCTTTTGCACAGTCGTCCCTGCGTGTATAAATACGGCAATATAATTTGGAAAGATAGGAATTACCGGTATATACGTAAATGCAGAAGTGATGCAACAGCAGACAGATAAATTTGACATGCCACTTTTTACAATTTTTCACGCAGAAAAATTGATGTGTCTGCGAAACTCGTTTTTCCTTCCAGACGCAGACACACAAAACGATGCCCTGGGCGTGAGAATTCCACGTCTACGTGCACGTCCACGTTTGCGATCTACTTTGCGGAACCTCCCTGCTCAGTCGTCCCTCCTTGCGTTTTGCTTGAACAAGGACGAACGCTGCATTGTTCAGGCCGGCGAAAGAGCTCGAGGGCCGTGTTTTGTTTCCTTCAGATTTCGCCTGGACAACATTCACTGGTCATCAATTGGCATTTTTCTCACAGAGGTTGTTAAACGAAGCCGCCTTCGTCTCCCTCCGGTCCGGCCGGGTGTAATGCATTCCAATGTAATTGTTTCGCGCCGAGACGCCAGACTCTGCATACTGAGCGAGATTGGCCAGAAGACCCTATCAGACGGTCGTTTCGATGTAACACTGTCCTGTTTGTGGCCACAGACAAGGAGCTCAATGACTTTTGTGGATTTGTGCAAATCCTGCTGGATTTGTGTGAAACAAGCTGTTTTCTTTGGCGTCGAGTCAGTATCTGGTCTGAGAAACACAGTCGGCACGCAACGCACGATTGCCTTTGCTCAAGACTTGCTGTCAAACTTTTGTGTTTGGCATTTGACATGCTGTTTATTCCAGATGTAAAATAGAAAGTTTTCGTAAAAGGCAAGTTCAATGCAGAAAAAGGCAAAACTGGAAGTGTGTGATTGTAGAAGCTGGGAAACAGTGGTAAAAAGATCGCTAAATTCAGCAGCAGCGAATCGGAAGCGCTCAGGGAGGTTGAGTAGAAAAGATGGCGCTGGCGTTGAGGCACGGGCAATCCTCGGCAGACATCTTCTCGACGACGTCAACCGAACCGACGGCGAAGGCGAAGCGAAGCATGAGCGTCACGTACGTTATCACCATGGTGAAGATCTGTGAAGAAAGGGACAGGGTGAAGATCTGTGGTGAAAGGGACAGGGTGAAGATCTGTGGTGAAAGGGACAGGGTGAAGATCTGTGGTGAAGGGGACAGGGTGAAGATCTGTGGAGACAGGGACAGGGTGAAGATCTGTGGAGAAAGGGACAGGGTGAAGATCTGTGGAGAAAAGGGTGTACGCGGTAAGAGCCATTAAACAGAGTTCCCGCTGGTTCCTGCCATTTTCCGTGTTCTACCGATCCATCGCAGTCGGTTGTGAGCTTTCCTTGCGTCCGGAAATGAGAACGTATAAAGACGAAGTACGCTACAAGTGCATCGGCACTAGCACACTGGCTGTGGCCGAGACATTCTCGGGCCCGCGAACAGAAGGCTTCAGTGGTCCGCCCAAGATGTTGGTTGCAGGGCCCTGAACTTCTGGTGCATGCCCATCATCCCTTTCGTGTTCTCTGGACGGCCCCAAGGTTTGCGAGCTAGCATGGAATAAAAAGATAACA